>SDBT01002588.1_pt1 | contig 31865 bp, 26 predicted proteins | sample 2277101 | NCBI WGS metagenome assembly SDBT01 (sample SAMN10404973, study PRJNA504765) | marine sediment metagenome | isolation source: marine sediment core GS10_PC15, 103 cmbsf | place: Arctic Ocean: Southern Knipovich Ridge | collected 2010 | reverse complement strand
GGCTGAACTGGCGCACCTTGTTCGCCGACGCGATCAGCCATCCGATTCGCAGGCCGGGCATGAACGACTTGGAAAGACTGCCCACTACGACGGTCCGTTCGGGCGCATCGGCTATCAGGCTCGGCGGGGCGGCACCTTCGAACCTGATGTCGCGGAAGATTTCGTCGGATATCAGTGTGGCTTTTGCGCGGCGTGCCCAGGCGATCAGCTTTTCGCGGCGGGCAGGATGCAGGTCCGTGCCCATCGGGTTGTGCAGCTGCGGGCAGAGATAAAGAACGGGGGGCTGCTTATGGAATAAATCGAATCGTCGCGATTCGAGTTGCTCCACCAGCGGTCCCTCGCTGTCGCGGGCGATAGATTCAACCCAGTGTCCCGCGCCGCCGAAGGCTCGGGCGATGCCCATGTAACAGGGCATCTCGCAGATGACCTGCTGATTATTTTCCATGGCTGCCTGGGCAAGCAGCCAGATTGCCTGCTGCGAGCCGTTGGTAATCAGCACCTGCTCGGGAGCTATGGTTACTCGATCCGAGGTGAGACGATTCGCGACGGCCTGTCGCAGTTGGTCGAGCCCGGCTGCCGGTCCATAGCCGGCGATAGCGGACTGGCCGCTCTTGAGAACCTGCCTCATAGAATCGCCGATCAGATCTTCTCGCATGGAATCCATCGGCGGAATTCCGCTGACGAAACGTATCAATCCGGGCTTGGCTGCCAGTGCTCCGATGGCATCGAGCGACTTAGCTACGCCCATTCTCACTTGTCGTACCGCTTCGAGAGAGACATTGGCTCTGGGCGTTGCAGATGTCTGGGTTTGCGGGTGCTGCTGGCCAGGGGTGCCCGCCTGTGAGAGGGCGGCCGTCGGATCGGTAACAAAGGTTCCTCGCCCGACGTGGGAACTGACGCGCCCGGCCGTGGCAAGATCGGCCATCGCCCGTCGAATAGTGGATTGGGTTACCCGCAACTGCCTGGCCATGGCGGTAGCGGCTGGCAGGCGGTCGCCGGGTTTGATCTGTCCCGATTCGATGGCGGACAGTATGGCGTCTCGCAACTGTTCGTAGAGCGGACGCGGAGCTTTTTTGTCCAGCTTTATGCCGAGCATCTCAATCGCTCCAATAATCTCAATCTTAATAAGTCAATGCGGCGGCTTTCGGCAATGTGCTTCTTGTACCCAGTGCTATTGAATCAATGGGTTTTGAATAAGACCGTAATAATACGGTAATAATATCCGGGCGATGGCGAAAGATCAACTTATTTCTTTACGACGCCTTGTGAATCGTAACGTATGTTACTATCGAAGCTAAGAGTTCAGATCTGCTCGATCGGGTAGGCTTGCGCAATATCGCGGAATGATTAACGGCAGGCTCTGCCGGAATTTGGGTAAAATATGTAATTCCAGTTGAATCCCGGCAGCGTTATAGCTGCTCAACTCTGACAATGTAACTTAGGAGTATTTGACATGTTTCGTCCTGAATTGAAAGTAGTGGATTGCACGATCCGTGACGGCGGGCTGTGCAATGATTCGCATTTCGAGGTGGAGACTGTACGGGCCGTTTACAAGGCCATCTGCGAGTCCGGCGTTGATTACGTTGAGCTCGGCTACAAGAACAGCAAGACGATGTTCGATCCGAAGGAGTTCGGGCTGTGGCGATTCTGCGATGAAGACCAGCTCCGCAAGGTCACTGACGGGATTGATCCCGGTACTACGAAGATATCGGTGATGATGGACGCCCACAAATCGTTTGCCGAGGATCTTGCCCCCTGCGACGAGAGCGTCATCGACATGATTCGCATTGCCACGTACGTCAAGGACGTCGATAAGGCCATCCATATCTGCAAGCATGCACACGAGTTGGGATACGAGACTGGTGTGAATATCATGGCTATCTCCACCGAAGGCTCTCCGTTCCTCGACGAAGCCCTCCAGCAGCTCGAGGAAGAGACGCCCGCCAAGGTGATCTACATCGTTGACAGCTTCGGCGCGATGTACAGCGAGGAAGTCGATTACATGATCGAACGATATAAAAAGTATATCAAGACCAAGGAGATCGGCCTCCACTTCCACAACAACCAGCAGCTTGCCTTTGCCAACACGATTGAAGGCATTATTCAAGGTGCAAACTTTATTGACGGAACGCTTTACGGTTTGGGCAGGGCGGCTGGCAATTGCCCGCTGGAGTTGCTGCTTGGTTTCTTGAAGAATCCCAAGTTCAACATGCTGCCGATTTTGGAGTGTATCGGGAAAACCATAATCCCCCTTCGTGATTCCATAGATTGGGGTTATCATGTGCCTTACATGCTTACCGGGATCCTGAACCAGCATCCGCTCGATGCTATGAAGTGGATGGACAGGGAAGACCGCGAGGATTACGGGAAGTTTTACAAGCAACTCAACGACGAAGTCGGAGTCTGACCCGGCCGGTTTATTTAGCGGCCAGGTCGAAGCCCAAGATTGCGTCGGATATGAAACCTAGTGCTGTACAAGCAAGATGGCAGGCGGCCTGTGTAAGGTCGCCTGTTGTCGTTTGCTACACGCTCTGTTCTCCAGCAGCGAAGGTGACGGAGGAAACGGAGCTATCTGTTGTTTCACTCTCCGCAGCTTCGGTTACTCGGCGTTGTCGTTAGCCATGCTCTGTCTCTGTTACCTTCGTTCTACCAACGGCACCGCCCTTGGCGGCCTCTGCTGCTAATTCCTAGTTCTTGCTGTTTTTGCTCTTGCCCTGTTTCTGTTTTTTCTGCTGTTTCTGGATTTTGGCCCAGGTGTCTCGCAGCGCGGCTGTGCGGTTGAATACGAGCTTGTCGCCGGCCGAGTCGGGGTCCACGCAGAAGTAGCCCAATCGCTCGAACTGATACCTGCTGCCTGGCTCAGCCGACGCAACCGAAGGCTCGATATAGCAGGCAGGCAGAACTTCCAGCGAGTTGGGGTTCAGGTTGGCTGTGAAGTCCTGACCGTCGTCCGTCTCGTCTGGATTCTCTTTGTCGAACAGGTGATCGTACAGTCGCACTTCGGCTTGGACGGCGTGCTCGGCCGACACCCAGTGCAGCGTAGCTTTGACCTTTCGCCCGTCCGGTGCGTCGCCGCCGCGAGTTTCCGGGTCGTATGTGCAATGCACTTCGGTTATCTCGCCAGAATCATCCTTTACCACGTCGGTGCACGTGACGAAGTACGCGTAGCGCAGGCGAACTTCTCTGCCCGGTGCCAGGCGGAAAAACTTGCGCGGCGGGTCTTCCATGAAGTCGCCTCGCTCGATGTAGAGCACCTTCGAAAACGGCACCTTACGCGTCCCTGCCGAGAGGTCTTCGGGATTATTGATCGCGTCAAGCTCTTCGCTTTCGCCGTCGGGATAGTTGTCTATGACGACCTTAAGCGGTTTGAGCACGCCCATCACGCGCGGGGATGTCTTGTTCAGCTCTTCGCGGATGCAGTGAGTCAGCAGGGCGATGTCGATAGTGCTGTTGTATTTGTTGACGCCGATCCGCTTGCAGAACGCGACAATGGCCGCCGGCGGATAGCCGCGTCGCCGCATACCGGAAATCGTGGGCATGCGCGGATCGTCCCAGCCGTTGACAAGGCCATCTTCAACCAGCCGGAGTAGCTTTCGCTTGGACATCACGGTGTAGGTCAGGTTCAGCCGTGCGAATTCAATCTGCTGCGGATGATAGATGTCAAGTTCGTCGAGGAACCAGTCATAGAGCGGGCGGTGATTTTCGAATTCCAGCGTGCAAATCGAATGCGTCACGCGCTCGATCGAGTCTTCAAGCCCGTGCGCCCAGTCGTACATCGGATAGATGCACCAGTCGTCGCCCGTGCGGTGGTGCGCTGCGTGCAGGATGCGGTACATCACCGGGTCGCGCATGTTCATGTTCGGGCTGGCCATGTCTATCTTCGCGCGAAGCACCTTGGAGCCGTCGGCAAACTCGCCCGCTTTCATTCGCTCGAACAGATCGAGACTCTCTTCTACCGGGCGGTCGCGATGTGGGCTGTCCGCACCGGGCGAGGTCAGCGTTCCGCGATTTGCGCTGATTTCGTCGGCTGACTGATCGTCGACGTACGCCTTAGCTGCCTTGATGAGCTGGACAGCATAATCGTACATCTGCTGGAAGTAATCCGAGGCGAACAGCGTCTGGTCGCCCCAACTCCATCCCAGCCACGCGACATCTTGCGTGATGGAATTGACGTACTCCTGCTCTTCCTTTGTCGGGTTGGTGTCATCGAATCGCAGGTTGCACTTTCCGCCGTCGTTCTCGGCTGCGATGCCAAAATTCAGGCAAATGCTCTTGGCATGCCCGATGTGCAGGTATCCGTTGGGCTCGGGCGGGAATCGCGTGACAACGCGAGAGTCCCACCTGGCCGATGCGGTATCTTCAGCGACGATGTCTCGCACGAAATCCGACGGTGCGGCGTCGGGTGCGTTATTATTGTTATCTGTCATTATGCTTCAGGCCTCTTGTTGGAGGGTGGCGGCGTTGGACAAGCAGCGGATTCTATCTGCCTGGCGTGCAATAGTGCAACCCCCGCGGTTGAAAATCGGTCGCCGCGACACTAGGTTAGTGGCCATGGAAAAGATAAAGACACGTTTCGCTCCGTCGCCGACCGGTCATCTGCACGTCGGTGGGGCAAGGACCGCACTGTTCAGCTACCTGCTTGCTAAACAGGCCGGCGGCGTATTCCTGCTGCGAATCGAGGACACCGATCGCGCCCGCCACGACGAATCCGCCGTCGAGAAGATAATGGCCGACATGCGATGGCTGGGCCTCGAGTGGGACGAAGGCGTTGGCATCGGCGGCGACGGCCCCAGCGGGGCAGGCGACAAAGGCCCGTACCGCCAGTCCGAGCGGCTGGATATCTACGCCGAGCACATCGAAAAACTCATCGCCGAGGGCAAGGCCTACTTTGCATTCGAAACTCCAGATGAATTGAACGTTCTTCGCGAGGCGGCCCAGGCTGCCAAGCAGACGTTCGTTTATCCGCGTCCGGACCCGCTGCCGACTGCAGCCGATGCCGCGAAGGCAGCCGCAGACGGACGGCCGGTCGTAGTGCGATTCCTGTGCCCCCAGGGCGACGTGACTATTCACGACGAAGCCTTCGGCGACGTCACCATGCCCGCCGGACAGATGGACGATTTTATCATCCGCAAAGCCGACGGATATCCGACGTATCACCTGGCCAACGTGGTGGACGACGCGCTGATGGGCGTGAACTGCGTCGTGCGCGGCCAGGAGTTTCTGGGCCAAAGCTGGCGACATGCCCTGCTGCGAGCGGCGATGGGTTTTGCCGAACCGCGTTACTGCCACCTCCCGCTGATCATGGACATGAAAGGCCGCAAGCTCTCCAAACGCGATGGCGACGTGGAGGTTCACGCATTTCGCAAGGCCGGATACTTGCCCGAGGCGCTGGTGAACTTTATCGCGCTTCTCGGATGGCGGCCGGGCGGCAACCTCGAGAAACTCACGATGGACGAACTCATCGAAAAGTTCAGCGTCGATCGCATCGGAAAGTCCAACGCCAAGTTCGACCGCGACAAGCTGCTTGCCTTCAATACCGACCAGATCGCCGCATCCGATCCGGCTCGCCTGCTGGCGTGCTTTAAGGATTATCTCTCGCTGAACGATACGACGATTCCCGTAGATGACGACACGCTGCTGGCCAAGCTGATCGAGATCAACTCCGGCATGCGGACGTTCGCCGATATCGTCGCCAAGTGCGGCGTGCTGTTCGCCGCCAATGACGCATTCGAGTACGACGCCAAGGCCGTCAAGAAAGTCCTCCACAAAAACGAAAACGCCGGACTAACCATGCTCACGAACATGAAGGAACTGCTCGCCGATTGCGAGTGGTCGCTCGACGCGCTGGAAAAAGCCATCACCGATTACTGCACCACCAACGAACTTGGCATGGGCAAGGTAGCCCAGCCGATACGCGTCGCAGTTACGGGAAGCACCATAAGCCCGCCGATTTTCGATACGCTGGTAATACTCGGCAAGGAAAATACACTCGCCCGCATCGAAAGATGTCTCGCCGCGACGGCGGCTGAATAACACTTGGGAATAATGACATGAGCTTACTTGTAACAGGCAGCATCGGAATTGACACCGTCGAGACGCCTTCTGGCATCGCCGAAGATATACTCGGCGGATCGAGCATCTACTTTTCCTACGCAGCCAGTTTCTTCGGGCCGGTCAGGTTCGTCGGAGTCGTCGGCGAGGACTGCCCAGCCGATTTCCTCAAGCCGCTGGACGACAATCCGAACATAGACATGGCCGGGCTTGAAATCAGGAAAGGCTCCAAGACCTTCCGCTGGCACGGTAAGTATCACGAAGACATCAATCAGCGCGACACCCTTAACGTCGAGCTAAACGTGCTCGGCGAAGCGGGACCAACCATCCCCGATCAATTCCGCGACTCGCAGGTGGTCTTCCTGGCCAATACGCACCCCGCGCTGCAGGCGGAGATTCTCGGCCAGCTTGTGGGCCCGCAGCTTGTCGTCGCCGATACAATGGACCTCTGGATCAACACCGAGCGGGAAAGCTTGATGGCGCTTCTAGGTAAAATCGACGGGCTGGTGCTCAACGATTCCGAAGCCCAACTGCTGACCGGCCAAGCCGACGTCGTAACGGCTGGTCTTGAGATCGCCAAAATGGTTCGCGGTTTCGTGGTGGTCAAAAAGGGCGAGCACGGCAGCCTGTTGTTCTCCGACGGCAGGGTGTTTGCATACCCGGCCTGGCCGAGTACGAAAGTCGTCGATCCGACCGGCGCGGGCGACAGCTTTGCCGGGGCGATGATGGGCTACCTCGCCGCCGAAGATCGCAGCGACGTCGACGCACAGCGCCGCGCGATTGCCTATGGAACAGTAACAGCCAGCTTCGCGCTGGAAGATTTCTCGCTGAACAGGTTCTTCCAGATCGGTCGCGACGATATAGACGCCCGACTGGCCGAGTTCAAGAAACTGACCGAATTCTAGATTGCCGGGCTGTCCGGCAAGAGGACATTGAATGAACGGCAAATCTGACGATTCGACGTTCCGCGTGGCGGCCTTCCAAGGCCCGACCAGAGCCAAGGATCCCGCCTGGGCCATGGCCAGGACCGTCGAAGCCCTTACCTGGGCCGACGAGCACGACGTGCACGTGCTGGCCATGCCCGAAACCTACCTGCAAGGCTACTTCGAAGAGTTTCAGCCGGCGTATGACAATTCAATCGATCTACAGAGCAGTGTGTTCGCAGACATCTGCTCACAGGTGAGCGGCTTCAACGCCACGCTGCTTCTCGGGCTGAACGAAACCCGCGGCGACGAGGTATACAACACCGTCGTCGTCATCGAAAAGGGCAAGCTCATCGGAAGTTATTCCAAGTGCTTCGTCTGCTACGACTATTTCTCGCGCGGCGATCAGTTCCCTGTCTTCGAGCGGGCGGGAGTGAAATACGGAATCGTCATCTGTCGCGATTCCTCATCCGTCGAGCCTTCGCGAATTCTCTCGATGCGCGGTGCGCAGGTGATCTTTACGCCGCACTTCAATCGCCTGCGTTATGACGACGTCGGCTTGCACTATCGCTCGATGCGCAAGCGTCACGTCGCCCGCGCGATAGAGAACTGCTGCTGGATCGTCCGCTCGAACGTGCTCTCACCGAGCGACGGCGAGCGCTTGGGCGTTGGCGGAGCTTATGTGGTGGACGAAAAGGGTGACTTCGTATGCCAGGCCGAAATGAACGAAGAAATTATTGTCTATTACGCCATCCCCAAAGACCGTCTCGAAGCAAAGAAGCTGGATTGGAGTTTCTGCCCCGAGGCAACCAGGCAAACACTGATAGACGAGTACCAGAAGCTGCCTCCAATGAAGAAGGAATAGAGTACAGCTATGCGAACTTTTTTGGCAATCGATCTGGACGATTCAATTCTCGACGCACTGGGCGATGTGCGCATGCAGCTTGACGATGAAACCGCCAAGATCAGGTGGGTCGCCCCTGCCAATCAGCATGTGACGATGCAGTTCCTCGGCGACGTCGAGGATAACATACTCGCCGACGTCTGTAAGGCCATCGCCTATGCAGCCAGCGAAATTGAACCATTCAAGTTCGACGTTCAGGGCATCCAGTGCATCCCTCCGGAGGGAAGGCAGCTTCGATTTGTCTGGGCGGGCGTTGTCGATTGCGACGACGGACTGGCGAGACTTTACCAAGCCCTCGAAGAGAGCGTGGCGGAGCTTGGATTTCCGCCAGAGCGGCGCCCGTTCAAACCCCACCTCACACTTGCGCGGATAAAATATGCTCCGGACCCCGAGGCAATCCGCCAGGCGGCTGAGGGGCTGGCCGATGCATATTTCGGAACTCAGCATGCAGCGGAGCTTGTTGCCTACACTTCCATCCTGACGCCAGATGGGCCGGTATACACTGCACTTTCGCGCAGCAGGCTGGGTCGGTAAAACGGCTGGGCGTTGCATAAGCCAGCCAAGTGAGATAACCTCCAGAAAGTATGGAGAAAACTTTCTGATATTGCCGATTGCAATACCCTAACAGATGTAGTACAAACCCAAGCAGTGATACAGGAAGACCAAATCGATAGGTATTAGTTGACTGGCTTGATGAAGCCGACGGAAGTGGGATCTCTTCCCAAGACGTTAAGGAGAACGCAATGGCAAAGGCCATCAGAACACCCAAGACAATCGCAGACACAGGCACCGCGAAGAAGCGCGAGCAGGCATTGGAAGCCGCCCTCAAGCAGATAGAGAAGAACTTCGGTACAGGCGCGATCATGAAACTCGCCGACGATCAGATACGCGCAATTCCGGGTATTTCCACCGGGGCGCTTTCGCTGGACCTTGCACTTGGCGGGCGCGGAATGCCAATGGGGCGAATCTGCGAACTGTACGGGCCGGAAGGCTCGGGCAAGACCACGCTCGCGCTGCACATTATCGCCAGTTCACAGAAGACCGGAGGGGTGGCGGCCTTCATCGACGCAGAGCATGCGCTCGATCCGACCTGGGCGAAAAAACTTGGTGTGCAGTTGGACAGCCTGCTGATATCCCAGCCCGATACCGGCGAACAGGCGCTGGAGATTTGCGAGTTGCTGATTCGCTCCAACGCGGTCGACGTTATCGTGATCGATTCTGTGGCGGCGCTTATTCCCAAGGCCGAGATCGAAGGCGAGATGGGCGCTTCCCACGTCGGCCTGCAAGCCAGACTGATGAGTCAGGCCATGCGAAAGCTCACGGGCGCAATCGCCAAGTCGCAAACGTGCGTGATCTTCATCAACCAGATACGCATGAAGATCGGCGTGATGTTCGGGAACCCCGAGACCACGCCCGGCGGAAGGGCACTGAAGTTCTACAGTTCGGTCCGCATCGATATCCGCCGCGTCAGCACCATCAAGGAGGGCGATGTTCCGGTTGGCAATCACGTCCGTGCACGCGTGGTCAAGAACAAGGTGGCCCCGCCGTTCAGGACGGCTGAGTTCGATATCATGTTCGATTCGGGCATAAGTGTAATAGGCGATCTTGTGGACCTCGCCGCCGAGGCGGACATCATTCTCAAGCAGGGTGCATGGTTCAGCTACGGCGATGTCCGATTGGGGCAGGGACGGGCAAACGCCATCAGCTTCCTCAAAGAGAACAAGGACCTCGTCGAGGAAATCAAAGCCGCCATCCTGGCCGATGCCAACGGCGAAGCGGAAGAACCCGCCACGCCCGCTAAACAGGCCAAGACGGTCAAGACGCCCGAGCCAGCCAAGCCGGCCAAGCCAGCCGAGCCAGCCGAGGTTGCCTCCAAGTAACTTGCCCGAATACATCCAATCACAATCAAAGCCCACGGACCTGTCCCTTTGGGATCGCACTCCGTGGGCTTTGTTTTGGATTAACCAAGTAGGGATGGCACGAGTCTCCGAGAACAATGCACCCCTGGTGGAAGTTGAAATGTAGATGGGTGGTCCAAGTGGTTCCTGACTTGCAAGCGGGTGGGCGGCTGCTTACGATGTTCCGGGCAGACACTTAAGGAATAACGTCATGGACTTACTCGTAGGCGCATCACCCGGGCTGGCCGGATCGGTAAAGATTCCGCCCAACAAAAGCCATTCTTTCCGCGCACTTCTGATGGCTGGTCTCGCAGACGGTACGAGCAGGATTACTGCCCCCGCGGTTTCCAACGACTGGATGCACGGCATCGAGGCGCTTGAAATGTTCGGTGCGAAGGTGAACCCCGCCTCCGGAGCGTGGGAGGTAATCGGAACCGGCGGTAAGTTGCAGACACCCGACGACGTGATCGACTGCGGCAATAGCGGAATCATACTGCGTTTCTTCATGGCGCTTGCTGCCTGCTGCGACGGATACAGCGTGCTCAGCGGCGACCATTCCATTCGCCACATTCGCCCGTGTCAGCCCGTCATCGACGCCATCAATTCGCTTGGCGGATGGGCCGTCTCCACCAAGAACGACGGCCACGCGCCCGTGCTGGTTCGCGGAAAACTCAAAGGCGGCCGAATCGAGATGGACGGTGCGGACTCCCAGCCGGTATCCGCAATGCTCATCGCCGCGGCGCTGGGCGATTCGCCGACCGAACTGATAGTACGCAATCCCGGCGAGAAGCCATGGGTCGGCGTTACGCTGGACTGGCTGGACCGTTGCGGTGTGCAATATACCAACCACGATTATGAGCGATACGAAATCGCCGGGCGCAGCAGTTGGAAGAGTTTCGAGGTCACGATTCCGCTGGACTGGTCGGCCGCCCTCTATCCGATCGTCGCCGGGTTGGTCGTACCCGACAGCGAAGTCCGCGTCCCCGGCATGGATTACGGAGATTCGCAGGGCGACAAGGGCGTCATCGAAGTCCTCCGCAAAATGGGCGCCGACATCGAAATGACTGACCACGGTCTCATCGCGCGAACCAGCCAACTGACCGGCTGCGAGATCGACTGCAACGATTTCATCGATCAGTTCATGCTGCTGGCGGTCGTCGGCGCGCTGGCAGAGGGCGAGACAGTCCTGACCAACGCCGAGATCTGCCGCCACAAGGAATGCGATCGCATAACCGAAATGCACAAAGCCCTGACCGCGATGGGAGCGGATGTGGAAGAACGCCCCGACGGGCTTGTCATCCGCAAGAGCGAGCTCTGCGGTGCGAAACTGGACAGCCGCGAGGACCATCGTATGGTGATGACGCTGGCGGTTGCTGGGCTGGCGGCCGGCGGGCAGACGGTAATATCCGACGTCGAATGCGTGAAGAAGACCTTCCCGCACTTCGTCGGTCAGATGCAGGGAATCGGCTGCGACATGCAGACCGAGTGACGCCAATTGCGCGAGTGGCGCTTGCAAAATCAGACAAAATCTGTATCATTTCTAGGTTCTTACACAGGCATATTTCAGGAGAATATCGATGCTGGGTAACACGTTCGGAAGAGTTTTTCAGATAACCACCTGCGGCGAGTCTTACGGATGGCGTGCAACTACCGAAGGTTCGGCCTACGGTGGAGCACTGCTGACAATCGTTAACGGCGTGCCGGCAGGCATCAAGATCGACATCGCCCAGGTTCAGGACGAACTGGACAAGCGTCGGCCGGGCAAGAGCAAGATCGACTCGCCGCGTCTGGAGACCGACCGCGTCGAGATCGTCAGCGGATGGTTGGAAGGCGTCACCAGCGGCGGGCCGATCGGCATGGTCATTCGCAACGTCGATACGCAGGACGTCCACGTCGATCAGTATCGCCAGGTCAAGGACGTGATCCGTCCCGGCCACGCCGAGTTGAACTGGTTCTACCGCCAGGGCGAATACGGCGACTGGTGCGGTGCGGGCAGAGCGTCGGGCCGCGAGACGGTCAGCCGCGTCGCAGGCGGCGCTATCGCCAAGCAGATTCTCGCGCAGGAAGGAATCGAAATTCTTTCGCACGTGATCGAATCGCACGGCATCAAGGGTCGCAGCCTCTCCGACGGAACTATGACCTTCGAAGAAATGAAGGCCAACTATCGCAAGAACGATCTGAACTGCTGCGACCTCGAAGCTGCCGAAACGATGATCTCCGATTTGGACGTGGTCCGCGAAGCGGGCGACACCGCCGGCGGCGCGATCGAAATCATCGCACGCGGCGTACCGGCAGGCCTCGGCGAGCCGGTGTTCGATAAGCTCAAGGCAACAATCGCCCACGGGCTATGCTCCATCGCTGCGATGACAGCGTTGGAATTCGGCGCAGGTTACAAAACCGCCCGCATGCTCGGCAGCGAGTGGAACGATCAGCCGTTCGTCGAAGACGGAAAGGTCCGCTTCGAGACCAACAGGTGCGGCGGATTCCTCGGTGGAATGTCCAACGGCGAAGATCTGCTGATGCGGGTCGCAGTCAAGCCTACGCCCACGATCTCCAAGGGCCAGAAGACCGTCGACATGATGACGATGGAAGAACAGCAGCTCCAAGCCATCACCCGACGCGACATCAGCTTGCTGCCTCGCTGGTATCCGTGCGCCGAGGCGATGGTCGCCGTCTGCATCGTCGACGCACTGTTCATGGCACGCGGCTGGTACGGAATGAGCCACAACCTCGCACCCAAATGGCAGGCACTGACCGAGTCCCGCTACAAGGGCGAGTACACCGTCTAGACGTTTATCCGAATAAAACAGCGCGGCGGTTCGATTGCGGACCGTCGCGTTTCTTTTTATCAGGAGCGAAACGTGAATTCCCGTGAGAGGCTGCGTCGCTGCTTTTTCAACGAGGAAATCGACCGCCCTGGTGTCTATGTCCGCACCGGGTATCCCAAGAACGATCCGACCTACGACCGGCTGAAGGAATACATCAACGCCAATACCGATCTGAAGATCGAATACGTCTTTCCATGGGACCACAGCGACGACCTGCTGGAATACAACGTCGAACCACTCAACGAAGACTTCGAGAGGCATGCCGTAACGTTCCACACTCCCACCGGCGACATTCAATCGGTCCGCCAGATTGGCCTCAGAGGCAAGAGCGGTCTGGAGATCGAGCACTTTCTCAAGAATCGCCAAGACGCCGAGCGATGGCTGTCCATGCCCGTGCTCGAACCCGGGTCCGACCTGACGGGTTACTCCCAGTCCGATATGGATATGGGTGATCGCGGCATCGTGACGGCCCGCATTCGGTCAAACCCCGCCGGCCACGTGGCGTCTCTGTTCGGTTCGGAACTGTTTGCGATGATGAGTGTCACAGATCGCGAGTTGATTCACGAACTTTGCCAGAGGCAGCTTGATATAACTCTCGGGCGGGTGAAGTATCTGATCGAGCAGGGGGCGGGTCCGTATTTCTCGATGCTCGGCGAAGAGTATGTCGTTCCACCGCTGCACGGGCCGGACGATTTCAACGATTTCAACGTCCGCTACGACAAGCAGATCATCGATCTGATCCACGAAGCGGGCGGACGCATTCACATCCACTCGCACGGGCCTATCAAGAAGGTCTTCCAGGGATTCATCGATATGGGCGCCGACGTCCTGCATCCGATCGAACCCCCGCCGATGGGAGATATCACCGCCGCCCAGGCCAAAGAAATGGCACGCGGCAAGCTTTGCCTGGAAGGCAATATTCAGATCGCCACGATGTACGAATCGACGCCCGACGCAATCCGCGCCGAGACCGAGCAGCTTATCGCCGACGCCTTCGATGATAGCAAAGGCCTGATTGTCTGCCCGTCTGCCTCGCCGTACATGCACGGACAGGGCGAAGACTGCTACGACAATTTTAGAGCGATGGTCGATACCGTACTCGCCTACCCGGGGTAGCCTTCGAGAAAAACGCATCGGCGCAGTTTTCGAATCGAGAGCGATGGTCGATACCGTCCTGGCTTATCAAGGGTAGCCTTCGAGTAATAAAGGGACAGTGTTCTTGCGGCTACACGGTCCCGCCGGGACCGTGTCACCCCCAAATTTCAACTCTTCAGACAAAGTCCAGACCCTAAGCTCAAAATCGCCTCTGGCTACCGACCAGACCTACAATTGTGATGGAGAGCGTCTGTTTGGCGTTGCCCCCTATCATTGGAGTGAGCAGTCATGAGCAACTTGCGAATCATCTCGGAGAGCGATGCGCACTTCGCCGATCGCGCCGACGCCGGTCGGCAGCTCGCCATGGCCCTGAAAGATCTTTCCGTATCGGCAGATGTGATACTCGGCGTTCCGCGCGGCGGAGTAGTGGTCGCCCGCGAACTCGCCCGCGAACTTGACGCTGAGCTAGACGTAGCCGTCGCCCGCAAGCTCGGCTCGCCGGGCAATCCGGAATTGGCGGTGGGGGCAGTCTCTGAAACCGGAGAGATATACCTGGATGAAATGTTCGTCGCCCACACCGCAGCGGGTGAGAATTATATCCAGGACGAAAAGCGCAAGGCTATCGCTGAAATTGAGCGCCGGGTGGCGTCCTATCGCGACGTTCGTCCGAAGGTTGACATTCGCTCCAAGAGAGTCATCGTCACCGACGACGGCGTAGCGACCGGGGCGACGATGCGGGTTATTATCTGGGCCGTTCGCCAGCAGCAACCTCGCCATCTAGTTCTCGCACTGCCCGTTGGCCCGTGCGACACGCTTGAGAAGCTCGTTGAATCCGTCGACGAACTGATATGCCTGCGCATGCCTGCATATTTCGGGGCCGTCGGTCAGTTCTATGCCAGGTTCGGCCAGACGCAGGACGCAGAAGTCATCAAGCTGCTCAAGGAAGAATCGCGACGCCTTGACAGGGCGGTGAGTGCCCGGCATCACTGAGGAAAACAGATAAGTGAATGCGACGATACTCGACAAGGCGATTGAGCTTGCTGAGAAAACCGGCCATCTGCTGGTAGCCACGGCTGACCTGGACGGACTACCGCACGTGGGCGTGGCGGGAAAGCTCTTCAAGTGCGGTTCGGACCACTTGGCTATCAGGGCGTGGTTTTGCCCGGGTACGGTAAGCAACGCCGAACGCAGCGGCAAAGTGTCCCTGGTAATCTGGGATCGCCAGAGCGATGAGGGATATCAACTGCTCGGAGACATCGAAGGCGTAGAGGAACTGGGTATCCTTGACGGCTATGCGGGGGAGTCAGCCCCATCCACGCCGCAGGTCGAGAGACAGCTCACCGTGCATGTCTGCGAAGTCATGCGTTTCTCGCACGCGCCGCACACCGACGTCGTCGAGTGAGTTTTCTCAGGACCAGGCAATGTCTGAAAAACCGCCAAGATGCAAGCCGTGCCACCCCCAAATTCCAACTTTTCAGGCAGGGTCTACTCGCTCTGCTGGAATACCTTTGATGGCTTGAGCAGATTTCCGTCGACCTTGGCGATGGCGAGCAGGCAGCCGTGGTCGTCGAGGAGAACAGCCTGGCCGGCTGACAGATCGGTGACTACCGGGTTGCCGTTGCGCACGCGGCGCGACTGGGCGGTATCGAGGGTGACTTGCGGCAGTCCATCCAGCGCCTTGAGGGGGTCGAGCAGTTCCATGTCAGGACTGAACTCATCGATTGTGATCGCATCGGAAAGTTGAAATACGCCTATCTCCGTGCGGGTCAGCTTCGAGCAGTATCCGCCCACGCCAAGTTGCTCTCCGATATCGCGGGCCAGTGAGCGAATGTAGGTTCCACTCCCGCAGCGAACGTCGATTACGAGTTTCGGAAACTCATAGCTGACCACCGAGATAGCGTGGATCGTTACGGTCCTGGCTGCGAGCTTGACGTCCTTACCCTGACGAGCGAGTTTGTACGCACGTTCGCCATTGACGTGAATGGCTGAGTGGGCGGGCGGTATCTGTTGGATATCACCGACAAAGTTCGCGATTGTCTCGGTCAGTTGTTTTTCACTGGGGCACCCTGCGCCGGATTGGGGATAGGGGGTGATCTCGCCCTCGATATCGCCGGTGGTGCTTGTAGCGCCGAGTATCACCTCGGCAAGGTAACGCTTGGGTTGCCTCTGGACGTAATCAGCCAACCTCGTCGCCGGGCCGATACAGAGTACCAGCACTCCGGTGGCGAACGGGTCGAGCGTTCCGCTGTGGCCCACGCGCAAGGAGCGGGGCAGGCGTTTTCTGATGGCGGCAACCACGTCGTGGCTGGTCCGACCGGCCGGTTTGTTGATGTTCACAAGCCCAAACATGCCCCAAGCATAAGGTTCTTTGTGGCTGATGGCAATTCTCAGGCTCAAGCACTTCGCATCGGCTGACCGATACAAGACGAACCGGACGAGAGACGCCGTAGCCAACGATTCAGGCCTTCGGGTGTCTTACGGTATGTAAGGGCAGACTTAAGGAAGCGAACAATGAACGGTTTTGAAAGACAACTTGAAACGGTAGCGTCCGAGACTCGAAGCAGAAAGTTCTTCACCTTGTCCGAGGCTAATCGGGCTCTGGTTCTGGTCAGGAAAGTGGTAGCCGATATCGTGACCGAATACGCCAGGATGATCGATACCCAGGAGATGGCCGAGGCCGCACAGTGCTCTGGCCAGTATTCGCAATGCCAGACCGCGCAGGACCAGCTAGTCGATTCGGTCGAGCAAATCCAGACCTATGCCGAGGAGTTGGAAGAAGTCGGCGTCGATCTTGGCGACTGGACCCAGGGCGTAGTCGGTTTCCCCTGCATGGTAGGCGGGCGTGAAGTGACGCTCTGCTGGCAGCCCGACGAGGAGGCGATTAAGTCGTGGCACGAGGTGGATTCGGACTTCTCCAGACGCAAGGCGATAAACCTTCTTCCGATCAAGGAAATGATGGCTCCGGCGATCAATCGATAACGGATTCACGAGAAGCCTGAAGCGTTATTTCGCATACCTGAAGCGTTATTAAATCGCATAATCAAAGCCCACAGATAGCTATCCCAAAGGGACAGGTCTGTGGGCTTAATTTATATCGAAACAAGCGTCGTATCAGGGAGGATCACGCGATCCACATCGCTATTCAGTAATTCGCCGGGCAAACTGCATCGCGAGCGCATTGACTTCTTGGGATTGATATCAAAACTTCCTGCTGCGTTCGAGCACATCCTTGAGGTTCGTGCACACTTTTGTGACCTGTCGCTCTTTGAGATCGAGAATGTCCCGCAGCGCCTCTCCGATTGCCGGAATATATTTTTCGATGTAGCTGCGTTTCTTGAGTTCCTGTTTGATTCGGACTGCCTTGCGGATGTGCGTTCCCAGGCGGCGGCCGCATTCCTGCAGGGCGAGGCGGATTTCCTTGAGGATTTCCGGATACGAAGCCACCGCTTCCTTCGATTCGCTGGTGAAGGGCACCCATACCGACGCCATGTGAACGATGATCGTCAGGTCGCCGCTTGGCAAGGCCCCGCGCGGCTGGGTCAGGCCGTAGCCTCGCCAGTTCATTTTGGTAACGGCCTTGGTTATGGCGCATGCGCCGGGCTGATATTGCAGCGGCACGCGATTTGCGAAACGCATGACCTTGGCCAGCGACTGCGGCTGATCGGGTTCAAGTTTGGCTACCTTGACTTTGGCCGATGGGGCGTCGGGGTCTTTCTTCTCGGGTTTGCCGTAGGCGAGGGCGACTTCGATGATAAACGGATTGCCCCTGTAGACGGCAGGCCGGCGGGTGGCGGCCGTGTAGAATCCGGCGTCCATTACCGTCTTTAGCCCTTTGATCAGTTGGTCTTCGCCGATGGGGACGACGCAGTTGGTCGCCGGGGCGAGTATCTTGGTTTCCTGGATGGCCTTGTAGATCGCCTTGGCGTCGCTGCCGTCCAGGCTGACCGCCCGAGCGTTCTTGCGGATGCCGGAAATCTCGATGATCTCGTTGGCGACCCGAGGTGATACGCGAGAAAAATCGCCGGTTAGGAACTGTCTGACAGATTTGCCGCGTGCGTCCTGCAGCATCTTTATCAGCACGCCGAGTTCGATCCCATGCGGATGGGGGCGGATGGACTTGGGTATCGCGGGCAGTTGCCTGACGGCCGCGGGGTACGTCTCATGGCGTCCGTCAGGTGCGCGATATGTGAATGCGACGTGCGGATTGGCGATTGCCGTCTGCATGAGATAATCGTCCACGCTCTGCTTTCCGCGCTGGTACTTGGCTTCGAGCTCGATCTCGACGCGGGTTCCGTGCGATGCGTCCCATTCGATCTGTTCGTCGTGCACGATGTCCGGGCGATTCTTCTTGGTGTCTATCTGCACCTCATAGCAGTGGGCTTTGGCCCGGGCGGAGGTTCTCGATATGATCCTCACCGGCCTACCGGTGGTCAGCAGACCGTACATGCCCGCCGCGGAAATTCCAATTCCCTGCTGCCCGCGAGACATCCGCAGGCGGTGGAACTTGCTGCCGTAGAGCAGTTGTCCGAATATGCTCGGTATCTGTTTCTTGACGATGCCCGGACCGTTGTCCTGGATGGCTACTTTGAAGTGCGTTTCGTCTAACTGATCGATCTCGATGGCGACTTCCGGCAGGATACCTGCCTCTTCGCAGGCGTCCAGAGCGTTGTCCACTGCCTCCTTTATCGTCGTCAGCAGGGCCTTTCGCGGATTGTCGAACCCGAGCAGGTGGCGATTCTTGGCGAAAAATTCGCTGATGGAGATACTTCGCTGGGCCTTGCCCATCGATTCGGCGGTTGCGTATTTGACCTTTTTCCTGGCGGGCGCGGGCTTGGCGATTTTGGCGAGATTGGGAACCGGGGCTTTGGCTGCCTGCTTCCGTGCTTTGGCGGCGGGTTTGGCTTTCGGTTTGACCTTGGCCGGTGCAGTTTTCCTGGCCGCAGCCTTTTTCGATGCCGCCTTCGCGGGTTTCCGTTTCGCGGTAGTTTTTTTCGAGGCCGCAGCCTTTTTCGAAGCCTTCTTTGCCATCCGTGTCGCCTTGTGTGCAGGGTGAATCGTCAATACGTCTGCCGGGGTTTGCCAGGCCAACCTTAAACCGTGCGATATTATTCGTCAAGCCATGACAGCCAATCGTCGTCGAAACACGCACAGACCCTTCAAACGCTAACTCAAAAAACCGTGCGATATTATTCGTCAAGCAAGGAAGCTCTCTGTCTGTCTCTGAGGGGGGGAAACTCCATTTCTCTCCGCCTCGAACCACGATTAATCTGACCACCCAGGCGATTTTCCTTGTCCACTGCGCCCACAGCGCCAAAATACGTCACTGTGTTCCTTACTTTTGCCACAAAAACAGAAACACCTTTGCCACAAAGGTCACAGAGAACAAAACAGAATCATCTCTTCATTTGGAAACTCCTTGTGGCGAGTCCGTGGTGTTTATTTTAGAGGTTTTATATGCGAGTTGTATTTTGCGGTAGCGGAACTTTTGCGGTTCATTCGCTTCGGGCGATTCTCGCCGGAGCACATGAGCTGGTCGGGATCATCACCCAGCCTCCCAGACGGGCAGGCAGGGGGGGGCACTTGCGCCCAACGCCCATCGCCGAGTTCGCAACCGATCTTGGAATCGCCGTCAACGAATGCGACGACATTAACTCCGATGCGGCCGTTCAGTATTTGCGTGACCTCGCTGCCGACGTGATGTTCGTAGCCGAGTATGGGCAGTTCATACACGCCCCGGCCCGTGAGGCATCGGCCTTGGGTGCGTTCAACCTGCACGCTTCGGTACTGCCAGAGCTTCGCGGTGCGGCCCCGATTAACTGGGCGATCATCCGCGGATTCAAGCAAACCGGGTTGAGCACCTTCGCAATAGTCGGTCCCATGGACGCCGGAGCCGTCTATGCTACTGTAGAAACCGACATCGACCCGGCCGAGACGTCAGACGAATTACGAGAGAGGCTGGCTGTGATCGGGGCCGATCTCGTCTGCCGAACGCTCGACATGCTCGAAAGTGGTCAAGGTCAGCCCGTCGAGCAGGACGAATCTAAAGTTACCTTCGCGCCACTGCTTAAAAAAGCCGACGGGCGGATTGATTTCACTTTGCCCGCCGAAGACGTCCGCAATCTCATTCACGGAACATGGCCGTGGCCGGGCGCGCAGGCGATTCTCAAAAGACAAAAAGGTTCGGATGTGCGGGTTGTAATCGCCCGCGCCGTGGTGGAAGAATCACAGCTGCAACTCGCTCCGGGTACCGTTGACGGTGAATTAATGATCGCAACCGGCCGGGGGCGACTGAAGATCGACCAACTCAAGCCCGCCGGAAAGAGACTCATGGCCTGGCGGGATTTCGTTAACGGGTATCATGTCACGGAAGGTGACTTGTTTGTTACGCCATAATTATGAGTGAGAATGAAACAAATGCGCGTTGGCTTGCCGTGCGAGCGCTGCGAGACCGATCGGGCAATGTTACCGCCCACCTGGACAGGCTGCTGGGCGAAGCGCACATGTTACCCGCTGACAAAGACTTCGCCAGAGAACTGGCGCTCGGTGTGCTGCGCAGGCAGGGCACGCTCGAGGCTGTGCTCAGGGCATTTCTGAGGCGTCCCAAGCAGAAGCTTCCCGGACCGCTGAGAGCGATAATCTACGTCGCCCTGTACCAGATGATGTTTCTCGATCGCGTGCCTACCTTCGCTGCCGTCGATCAGGCGGTTACCCAGGCCAGCCGATCCCATCACAAGCGACAGGGCGGACTGGTAAACGGCATACTTCGCAGCGTGGATCGTTCGCTGTCAGAACCAGCCGAGGGTTCGCCCGCACCGGCTGCGGATATTATTCCGATCGGACCAGGCCGCTACTGCAAGATCGCCAGACCGGTGCTTGGCGATCCGTCCAGCCGCCCGGCAAGCTATCTTGCCGATGCTTACTCCCTGCCCATAGGTCTGGCCAGGCGATGGATCGAGCAGTTCGGTTCGCTGGACAAGGTTCTTGCAGTGGGTGCCCAGGCCAACGTCCGCGCGCCGATGATTCTTCGGGTAAACAGCCTGCGGGCGAGCGTTGACGATGTCCTGAAATCTCTTTCCGATTCCGGGATTGCAGCGTCGCCTCACGCAAACGGTCTGAGCGTGGTCCTTACCGAGAATACCAACGTCGGTGAACTGGATGTTCTCAAAAATGGCTTGGTTCAGGTTCAAGATGCCACCGCCACCGCGGTCAGTATTGCAGCCCGCCCCAAGGCCGGAACACGGGTGCTCGATTTCTGTGCAGCTCCGGGAACCAAGACAACCCACCTGGCGGAACTCATGGGCGACAAAGGCACCATCGCCGCGGTGGATATCTCGCAACCTAAAGTGCAGCGCATCGAAGACAACTGCCAGCGGCTTGGTATTTCGATTGTGGATACGTTGCTTGCCGAACAGATCGGGCGGCTCGATCCAGAGAGTTTCGATATGGCGCTGGTCGACGCCCCGTGCAGTAACAGTGGCGTTCTGGCCCGTCGCGCCGAAGCCCGCTGGCGCTTCGACGAGGCATCGCTTGTAAAGCTTGCCACCGATCAGCGGTTACTCGCCACGGCTGCGTCGAGATTCGTCCGCAGGGGCGGAAGATTGGTCTACAGCACGTGCAGCATAGAACCGGAAGAATGTTCGTTCGTCGCACGCCGACTGGCCGGGAAAGGGTCGAACCTGAAATTAATCAGCGAGAGACTGACTATTCCAACCGGGGCATCGGACCCCACTCGCTGTTATGATGGCGGGTACGTAGCCATATTCGAAGTAACCTGATTTCGACCAACCAATGGCCAAAAAGAAGAAAGACAATCAGCCGAAAAAGACCCCTCGCGTTTCCAATAAGAAGGCGAGGCACGATTATAACATTCTCGAAGTGGTCGAATGCGGCATGAAATTGTTCGGTACCGAAGTGAAGTCGCTACGGGCCGGTGGGGGCAGGATCGACGAGGCTCACGCCCGCGTCCGCGACGGAGAAGTGTTCCTGGTGGGCATGACTATTGCCCCCTACGCCCACGCCTCCGAGGCGATGCAGCACGAACCCAACCGCGACCGCAAGCTGCTGCTGCGGAAGCGTCAGATCACAGCGTTGGAATTCCACGTCAAGCAGAAGGGTAAGGCGGTTATCCCTCTGGCGGTCTACTTCAAGCGCGGCTGGGCCAAGTGCGAACTTGGCATCGCCGAGGGCAAGCGCCAGCACGACAAGCGCCACGCCATCCGCGAGCGCGAGCAGAAGCGCGACGTCGCCCGCGAAATGGCACGGCGACGCTAATCTTCCACAATTCCTTCTACCGACTGCGATTCAGTCTGCGCGGTCGCTCCGGCGGCTTTGATCGCCCGGTAGAAGCACCATCCCAGCCCGACCACCAAGATCGTAAGCATGACCGAGAGGACCACGTACGACGGTCCGGTCAAATGCTCGCTAGCCGATTCGGCTACATGGACGGGGGTCGCTTTGGGTTCGACAGGGTTAAGCAGTACGAGCATCGATAGCAGCAACCCGCTGGCGCAGCCTATGGTCATAACGCCAACTCCCGCTGCGAATCGTGCCACACCGCTGGGTCTGCGATTGTTATTTTCGGCGTAAGCCACGGCGCCTGCCCCGAAGATTACCGCTATGATTGCGCCGAAAGCCGCTGCAATGGCAGCTACGGTTGCCAGCGACAAATCATATCCCATGATGATGAAGGTGGGCATCACGTGTGCGATTGGCTCGCTTTGGTCAATTGCCCATCGCGCCTTGATGCAGAGTGCGAAGCTCCACACCGCACCGGCCAGGGCGGTGAGTACAATCAACGTGCCCACTACGCCAGCTGCCCGTCCGCTACGCTCCTGACCGGCGTGCTGGGTATGTGTGTCGGCACCGGGAGAACGAATCAAGCTAAGTAGAACCGCCAGTACCGGCGCTGTCGCTCCTATGATCAAACCGATAAGTGTCGGCAGGTGGAATACGTCGCCTTTGTAGAGCAGTCCGCCCTTGCTTGCTGCCTGATCCAAGAGCGACCAGACGGCCAGTGCGCTCAGCATGATCGGGGCTACATAGCGGATGATCACATCCCACCATGCTCCGAGCTTCCAGTCGCTGCGTTCGTTTGCGTGTTCGCGCAGTTTGCCGATTCGATACGCCCATCCGATGACTACGCACTCCAGCAGGCCGAGCAGGGCGATTCCGCTCCACTCATTGATAAACCCGTCCATCGCACTTATCCACGGATCGCTTCCGCGGGTGCAGTAGACCAGTCCAAGTCCAAAGCCCACGAGAGTTAGGCCGATGAGTGTTTTGCCACGCCCCCAGCCGGTCTTGTCGACCAGCGAAGTCAGTATGCTTTCAGTGATCGAGAACGCCGAATCGATGCCTAGCGTCAGCAGTGCGATAAAGAACACTGCCCCGAACCATGCCGAATAAGGCAACTGCGCCAGCGCGTAAGGGAAGGCGACGAATGCCAGACCAGGCCCGCCCTTGACGACCTCCGTGACCGGGATGGCCTGTCCAGCCTGTGCCGTCGCGAAGGACATCGCGCCAAGCGTTGCGAATACCGCCACTCCTGCAATGAAGCTTGTCCCTATGTCGGCGAGTCCGATGATGGCTGCGTTATTATTGATGTCGCTCTTGCGGTGCAGGAAGCTTGCGTAAGTGAGCATTACGCCGAACGCAAGCGACATCGAGAAGAACATCTGCCCGAACGCCCAACGCCATGTTTCAGGCTTGGTTAATTCGCTGAAGTCCGGATCGAGATAGAAGTTCAACCCTCCGGACGCACCGGGCAGAGTAAGCCCGCGAATCGTAAGAACCAGCAGCATGATCCAAGGCAGCGGAACAGTCCAGAGTACAACCTTGGAGACGAACTTGACGCCCTTGAAGATGCACAGGTACATCAATATCCAGATGACGCCCAGGCTTATTGTAATGGGCGTTACGAGGTTGCCGAACGCCCATGGCTTGACACCCTCACTGATTTCTTCGGAGGTCCAGAGATTCAGATACTGGTTTTCAAAGAACGCACCAGCGTTCTTGACACCCTCAATACCTTCGCCCGCCCATGGCAGGACGCCACCGTTGAAGATACCCTTGACGCACTCGACAAGGTAGCTGCCGCACCATGCAAGGATCACAGGGTAATAGGTGATAATGACGAAACCGAGAATGATTCCCCACCATCCGATCGGTTCGGTACGCTTGTTTATGCCTCGATAGGCGTTCGGCGCAGCCCGCTGGGTCATGTGCCCGAGGGAGAACTCAAGGATAAGCACGGGGATACCGATCAGCAGCATCGCCAGCACGTAAGGTATCAGAAATGCCCCGCCGCCATTATCGTACACCTTGTAAGGGAAGCCCCACAGGTTACCAAGCCCGACGGCTGAGCCTATCGCCGCCAGTACGAACGCCGGGCGAGAACCCCAATTCTCTCTCTGTTCTTCAAGCAGGACTTGCTTGGCCATTATCGTATCCCTTCGATGTTTGCAGAGATGGTTTACTTACTAGTACCCTGTCCCAGCAATTCTGATGGTCCTGACTTGCGGCGATAATGCATCTGCATTCGTCAGAAAAACTCGACGTATTCATTGAATATGCCTTCATTTTCCTTCCTTGCATCTACATCACCGGCGTGGCGTCATAACTAACATTATTCCTGGGACAGAGTACCAGATCGATCCGTCGGTGCGTATCATGTGCGAAACGGAATCGCCCGACAAGCGTTTTTTCGCCTCGCCGGAGTTGTTACTTTCGATGCTTGCTTGCTATGATTCGACTTGTTACGCTCAGTCCGCATTCCTTCCAAACGTGACGGACAGACACCCCGCGACGGCTGTAAGCGTGTTGTGGTGAACAAAAGTTATTCGACTGCTATTCAGGGAGACACCTATGGAATACAATCAGAACGAACCACCCCAAAGGCCAAGAGATTTTGAATTTCAGGCAATACAGATACCCAAGGGTTTTCGTATCGCCCTGCTGGTGTTAGTTCTCCTGCTTGCCATACCGGCTGCATTCTGGTTTGGCTTCCGGGTCGAAGCCAAGAAGGGCGAGTTCGTGCCGCTCATGAGAAAGACCGGCAAGAACATAATGAACAAGGATGTCCTTGCGCCAACCAGCGACTTCAAAGGGCCTCAGCATCAGTTTCGCAAGGAAGGCAGACACTTCCTGAATCCGTATACGTGGCATTGGCCCGAACCTATTTCGGCGACGGTTATTCCGCAACTCCAGGTCGGCATCCAGATACGCCGCTACGGCGAGCCGCTCGAAAGGGGCCAGATCGTCGTTCGCAACGAGAACCAGAAGGGAATCCTGCCCAAACCGCTCGGACCGGGAAGACACTATGTCAATACGTGGGCCTACGACATAAGCCTGAACGACATGGTGAAGATCGAGCCTGGATACATGGGTGTGGTTACCAGGATGGTCGGCGATCCGCCAGCCAACTCCAACGTGTTCGTAGTGGCTGAAGGCGAACGAGGCACCCAGCCGTTCCTGTTGCCTCCCGGAACGCACCCGGATTACTCCAATCCGTATGTTTACATGGTGACGCCCATCGATGTCCGATCGCAGAAATTTGAAATGGCCGGGCAATTCGGAATCACGTTCCCCTCCAAATACGGTTTCGACATCCACGTCGAGGGTACTATCGAGTGGGCACCGGACATCAAAAAGCTTCCGGAACTCTTCGTTAAGTATGTTGACGAAAAGGATCTCGTGGAATCCGGAGGCATCAACAACATTCAGCGCAAGGTTATCTTGCCGTTTGCCAGAAGCTACTTCCGCATGGTTGGCGGTCAGTATCGAGCTGTGGATTACATCACGGGCGATACGCGAATCAGCGTGCAGGAAGAAGTCGAACGCCGCCTGGCTGCATCGTGTGCGGAGGAAGGCATCCTGGTCCGCTCATTTGTTATACGTGCGACCGAGCCTCCCAGGCAGATTCGAGAGCAGTACGAGCGGCGCGAGATCGCCATGCGTGAGATCGACCAGTTCAAAAAGGAAGTCGAAATGGAGGTCGGCACGATCGTCATCGAAGGCGCCACCGCCCATCTCGACAAGCAGGGGAATCCTGTTCTCGACGAGCGAGGCGCACCTGTGATGATAGGCGGAACGGCGAAACTTGCCCCCGATGGCAGGGCGGAGCGTGAAGGCGGCAGGCTGGCCAAGGTTATCCAGGAGCGGCAGAAGGATCGCGAAAGCAAATTTGGCAAGGTTCGCCAAGAGATCGTGACGATGATCCGCGACGCTGAGCGATATCAAGCCGTCGAGGTAACCAAGGGCGAGCGAGACTTTGAGGTATCCAAAATCATGCTGGAGGCCGCCAAAGACCGGGCCGCCAAGGCGCTCGCCGAAGGTAAGGCCCAAGCCGAAGTCACGGTGATGAAACACCAGGCCGAGGCCGAAGCAGTGCGATCGAAGATCAAGGCATTTGGCTCGGGTGAGATGTATGCGGAGTATCAATTAATTACGAAATTCGCTCCGGGGATCAGACGGGTGCTCTCGAACACCGAAGGATTGTTTGCCGAACTGTTCGAGCGCTTCGCCAACACGAAGTCCGCCAACTAGGACTCGCCCAACTGATCCGACGACGAAAGGAACGATCATGGTAAAACGAATAATATCATTGGCTGTCGGGATTCTTGTCATAACGGCTGTTATCGGTGCTCTCTGGACTGCGATGTGCTATCAGTGGTGTCCCTACGGGTCATCGTTGCAGATTACTCGAAAGACAGGCGGCGTGGCCCAGTCGGGGCAGTACGCAGCCCAGGGCGAGCAGGGAGTCATGGAACAGATGCGCGGACCGGGCAGGCATTTTATGAACCCGTGGGACTACACCATCCGCCAGGTCCAGGATGAAATCATCCCCGCCGGTAGCATCGGAGTGGTCAAGAACAACATAGGCAAAGACCTCCCGGCCGACCGCTTCATTGCAGGCCCGGACGAAAAGGGCACGCAAAGACAAGTGCTCACCCCCGGCACATGGCGGGTGAACGACTTCGGGCAGGTTGTGGAAATCAGGCCCGCGACAATCATTAAACCGGGCTATGTTGGTGTGCAGACACTTCGCGAAGGCGAGAACAAGGGCATTCTGTCGACTGTCCTGCAGGCCGGCTACTACAACATTAATCCCGTGGAGATACGCGTCGATCAGCTGGAGATCGGCTATCGCGTCTGGGACGTCATGACCAAAGTTGAAGTCGCCCGCAAGGACGGTAAAGCCTACAAGCGAATCAAACCTGGCAGCGGAGTATCGTTTCCGCTGGCAGACGGCAAGGAAATGCACCTGGACTTCACGGTTGTCTGGGGAATCTTCCCGGAAGACGCACCGCGGATCATCAGGGAATACGGTACCGTCGCGATGGTCGAAGAGAAGATCATCGAACCGCAGGTGCTCAGTATCTGCAAGAACGCAGGTTCCAATCTGACTACCCAGGAATACATCGAAGGAGAGACCCGCGAGAAGTTCCAGCAGGAAGTAACCGTCGCCCTGCAGGAAATGGGGCGGCAGAAGGGTATTCATTTCCTGATCGCGCTGGTCAGAGGCTTCCACCCTGCCGAGGATATCAAGAAGACGATCCAGGCCAGGATGCTCGCCGAGGAAGAGAAAATCACCCTCGCCATCGAGCAGCAGCGTGACGTGGTGGCCGCCAATCTTGAAAAGGCCGCCCGCCGGGTTGAAGTGGCCGTGCGCGACTTCGACGCCGAGACCGAAGCACTCGTCAAGGAAGAACTCGAGCAAGGCAACAAGAACGCCGCCGAAACCAAGGCCCATGCCGATCGGACCGTGGCGGGGCTTCACAGAAAGGCCGCCGAGATCAACGCAAAGATTATCATGATTCTCGGTCAGGCCAGCGCCGACGTAATCGAGGCCATGAAGAAGGCCGAGGCCAAGCGCCTCGAACTTCTGGTCGCCGCTTACGGCGGGGCTTCCCAGTACAACCTCGCCACCTTCGCCGAGAGTCTGCCCGACGATATTGATATTGAGTTCCGCTATGCGGGACGAGGCACTTTCTGGACCGATACGAAGTCATCGCAGGGCGATCTTGCCGCCAAGAAAATCCTGAGCGAGTCGGACCAGGAGGACGACGGCCTGTAGCAGACAGACGACGGACGTCGCTGACGCGGATTTAGATCCATGCCAAGACGGCTAAGTGTCGTATAATATATGTAGAAAAACGCCGAATGTTCATCCGGGGGCGAAATGGTATCGACCGGACGATATGAGGTGTTGGTTGCGTGCCGAGGTTCCAAGGCGGCCTCGTTAAACACCTTGGAAAATGTTACATGCCAATAACCAAATGGCAATGGCTGCCTAATTGAGTGGCCCGTCCCCCGGGGCTTTGCCCGCGGGCCTTGGGTGGACGACGAACTGTGGGCTTGCTGCTTGGGAGTTGCCCGGTTACCCGAGTGGGACTTTGGTTGGGCTGGCCGAGACGAACCGTGTCGCAAGCGGGTCTGACCGGCGAGAAACAAAACTGCGACTATGCACGTAGACGCCGACATTGAAACGTCACGGGACGCGGGTTCGATTCCCGCCGCCTCCATTCTGCGTCGCTCGGCTTCGCCGAGCTATGCAGAATGCCCTGCGTAGCGAAACCGCGAAGCAGGGCGGCTTACAAAATAAAAGGGGACTTATGAAATATGTGTATTTATTGGAAAGCCTTTCTGCTCTTGGGAAACGTTATGTCGGTATTACTTCTGATCTAACTAAACGCTTGAAAGAGCACAATGCCGGTAAAAGCCCCCATACAAAAAAGCACGTTCCGTGGAAAATAGTTGTCTCTATTTGTTTTGCTGACGCGACAAAAGCAGAATCTTTCGAACGATACCTGAAACATGGCTCAGGCCATGCCTTCGCCAGTCGCCATTTCTGGTAGTCTTTGCTCCGGCTGTATTCTGCTGTTTGCTTCGCCGCTGCGACTCAGATACGATCACGCACGGCCAGCGACGGCCGCTCGTATGAGTTCATCTGTAACACCCGAATCGAGGAACTGTGATGGCAGACCAGCAATCTTCGCAAGGCGATCATAAGACGCAGGACGGTCATGATACACGTCCCGATATGAAGACGCTCGTCGTAGGCGCGATCAAAAGAATCTACCTGCCCGCCATGCTTGTTCCACCGCTGCTAACCGCTGCGCTAGCCGTAGGCGTATGTGCGGGCCTCTTGCCGTGGTTGCAGGAGGCGACGATGGAGACCGCCGCCCTGGTGGTCGTCGCCCTTGCGTTGGCGGTTGGGCTGGTGCGACTGGCGCTGACACGTGAGCCTTACTTCCTCTGGCTCTCGACGCTGATCGTCGTATTGCTCTGCCGGGAGATACACTTCGCCGGAACGTCGGCGGGGGTCTATGTGGGCTTTGCGGGAATGCTCGCCGTCGCATGGTGGAAGTACCGCCTCTTGGCAGACTATTTCGCCAGCCGCACGGTGATGACACTGCTAGCCATGGTCTTTCTCAGCTATTTCCTGGCCAAAACTCTCGACCAGAATTGGTGGAAGATGGTCCCCGGCGAGGATACGTTCGAACGCCCGGTCGAGGAAACCATGGAAGTTGCAGGCCACTGCCTCCTACTCCTGCTCGCCACCGTCAGCACCAAGGCCAAACCCAACACTCAAATGGAGCATTCTGCCTGAAACGCTTGACATGGTTGCTAGCCGAAGGGACGATGTCGTGTCGGTTAGATCATGATCTCCAGACGTGGGAGCTTTGGGATAGCATGAGGAATTCGTGGAGAAGATTATGAAGAAGAGACCAATTGGCCTGACAGTGTTTGCGGTCATTAACTTCATCTTTGGCGGCTTCTGCTTGCTAGGCCTCTTCGTGACGATGGTCCTATGGCCTGGATTGCGTCAGCAAGCAGGGCTTTCTCTTTCATACAGTATTGTTTCACCTCTCCTGACCGCTACTTTTCTCATCATCTCAGGGATTGGATTTCTGAAGTTAAGCTACCGTACTGGATTCGTGTGTGGGGTTGTGTTTTGCGTCCTCTCACTCGTTAATATCCTTGTTTTCAATGCCCTAAGGGGTTTTCAAGGCTTTCTCATTCACATCCCAAGCATGGTTTACCCCACATTGTTATTCCTGATGCTTACACTGAAATACAAACGAGTTTTCCAAATGAACACTGAGGCGACAGAACAAGGAATTGAAGGCAACGCGGAGGACAGCACGCCTTAGCCGTGACATTACGTTTTGCCGCCCCACTTGTCCCTTGGCTGCCGCCAGCACACAGGCAGGCCCTTCTACAGCCTTCATAGGCTGATGCCTCTGGCTCAGCATCTTTCGAAAGAGCCCCGATGATATCAGCCGCATAGAATTGATTATGAGGGCATGACCCGGCGGGGGCGTTGGGTTCCCGCGAACTGATTGGGGACAAAGACCATGACGAGTATAGACCGTGAAGATCTTACCCGAAGGCTCGACGAGCACTGGGATGCGCTGCTGGTGGAAGTTCTGACGCCGGTATACTTTGACGAATTCCATCTGCCCGGAGCGATCAACGTGCCGTACGACGAGAACTTTTCCGAGGCCATCGGCGAAATCGCCCCGGATAAGGCCCGGCCGATAGTTGTCTACTGCGCCAACACCGAGTGCCCCATGTCACTCGATGCGGCCAAGAAGCTCGACGAACTCGGCTATACCAGCGTGTTCGATTACACAGCCGGCAAGGCTGACTGGAAAGCGGCCGGCCTGGCTGTCGAGACGCTGCACGCAAAGAGCGGCATCTAACTTCGCACGCAAAGGTGTGCGAGCCTGAGCGACGGTGGCTCAGGCCGCCGGTGTGGTGAGGGTTAACAGGGCGACGCCGAGTACGGCGACGGCTGCGCCAAGCATCGCGCGTTTGGTGACCTTTTCCTTATAGAACACGACCACCAGCGGCAGGATGAGCACGGGCGCGGTGGCCATGTACGTCGAGGCGATGCCCACGGCTGCATATTGGATGGCGATCATCGAGAGTGCGACGCCCATGAATGGCCCGGTCAGCGAACCCAGCGAAAGTTGAAGCATCGCCCGCTTGTGTTTTAACGCGTCGCGGAATCGTTGCGTGCGCCCCGAGAGCATAATGACGATGACGAATCCCGGAATCGCCGCGAGCATGCGTATCTGTGTAGCCGAGAATGCATCGTATTCGTGTCCGGCATCGCCGAGCCCCTTCTTTGCGATGACATATCCGACGGCCTGTCCGACTGCGCCCAGCACGGCCAGGATGACTCCTTGCACGTGGTGATGTCGCGGCCGGGGATCTTGCGAGTTTCGCTCGAGAATCACCCATGCCACACCGCCGAGCGTGGCTACCATGCCCACGCACTGCCACGCGGTCAGCCATTCTCCGAACCACAGCCACGCCGCCAGAGCGGCAATGGGCGGCCAGAGCGACATAATCAGCAGCCCCAGCCTCGGGCCTATCAGCAAAAACGCGCGGAACAGGAACAGGTCTCCCAGGAAGAAGCCCACGAATCCTGAGAGACCGAGGTACATCCACTCTTTTGGCGATGCGTCTGTTGGCAGCGGATAGCCACGCGTAATGGTGCACCAGATCATCAGGTACACCGCGGCCATCAGCAGGCGGATCAGATTGACGTTCAGCGAGCCGACTTTCTTGCCGGCCGAGGTAAATATGACCGAGCACATCGCCCAGCACATCGCCGCGCCGAGGGCAGCCAGTCCGCCTTCGTTCATTATCGTCTCGCTGGGCGGCGACGTCGGCGTTGACTTTTGCTTGGCGCGGCCGTCGCTGATTGTCCCTTCGATTGGCGTGCCTTGGCGCTCGGTCGTTTCGATTTGTGACGTGCGGGCTTGTCACCGCGTGCTTCGCGTCGCTGGCGTGCACGTTCGATTCGCTCTCTGGCCTGACGCTTGCCCGGGTTCTCGGCGGGCCGTCCGTCTTCCAGACCCTTGACGGCATCTTCCGAATGGAATGCATGATCCATATCCACCGGGATTGCTTGCTTGATGGTCCGCTCGATGTCGCGGAGATAGTCCACTTCGTCACCGGAGCAGAAGGAGATCGCCGTTCCGTCGCGGCCCGCCCGTGCGGTGCGGCCGATGCGATGGATGTAACTCTCAGGCTCGTTGGGCAGGTCGAAATTGATCACGTGGGTTATTCCATCCACGTCGATACCGCGAGCGGCGATGTCGGTTGCCACCAGCACGCGGAGCTTGCCAACGCGGAAGTCTTCCAACGCGCG
>SDBT01002587.1_pt1 | contig 31867 bp, 35 predicted proteins | sample 2277101 | NCBI WGS metagenome assembly SDBT01 (sample SAMN10404973, study PRJNA504765) | marine sediment metagenome | isolation source: marine sediment core GS10_PC15, 103 cmbsf | place: Arctic Ocean: Southern Knipovich Ridge | collected 2010 | reverse complement strand
ACTAGTATGCCAAAACTCAACGAGAACCAACATATCTGATTTTAAAACTTCTAACTCCCAATTTAAATAATCAACTTCTAAAACTATATCCATAATATTATCTTGAACAGATTTTTGAACATTCTTGTCGAGCTCGATTTTTGAATCGATTTTTAAATCACATTTTGGACAACTAATTTTTTTTGTCAAATTTCTCATCACTAAATTAATTACATTTTAATTTTTAAGAATTGGGTGAGTGTGGGGTTAAATTTTAACCCCACACACACCATACTCATTCGATGGTCGTTTCACTCCATTGAATTTATGGATCCCCCCTTCTTTGAAGGGGCTCTTCACCGTTTTCTTTAATTTTTACCTAATTTTTTTGGGGGGCTTTTTCAAGTTTTTTCATTAATCTCTCAAATTCTTCGGGGTGAGTTTGCCAATATTCTCGCATGCATTTTCCCATAATTTCATCGTATAAATTTTCAGTTTTCTTGTAGCTTTTCTCGGTGAATATGCAGTCTGGAAACTCCTCTTTCACTTTAGCGTCGAAGTTGTTCCACCACTCAAAATCGTCAAATTCTGGATCAGCCTCATTCCGGTTATGATGCCACTCGGAATCTTCCATATATTTGGCAATACCCAGTTTATCCATTTCATTAAAGACCCAGGTAACTCGAAGCAAAGGGTCTCTGCTTTTGTGCGGAAAAGTTGATTCAAAATATTTTATCAGCATATCCTGAAGTCTTCTAATAAAAAATTCTGTGTCTTTGGATATTATCTGCTTTTCTTTTTCGTCAAGTTCATTATACGCATTCAATGTTTCCTTCTGCTTTTCTTCTAATGTAAGTTTCTCGTTATGCCAAATACTCATGATGTCGACGTTAATGTTTTTGCGTATTCGGTTGGCTCGGTTATATAAGGAAATCTCAGTCTCATTTTTCAAATAGATAACTGCAGGTTCGGGATACTCCGGTAACACAGCCTTTTCTAAGGCTCTGATTTTAGTTTTTGTTGTCATTAGGTATTAACACTCCATCCTTGATTTTTTCCTCCAGTTTAGTTACCCTTTCTTCAAGTTCCTCGGTGTCAAGTAACCGACCGTAAGCTGAAACCGCTTGGATTATTAGTCTGCCCCAAGCCAATTTTCTTCCATCTGATTGCCCTTTTTTCATATTATACTTTTCATGCGCGAGGCTTAAAACGCTGGTTAAATGCTGAAATAACTGTTCTCTGCGGTCGTTTGCATTCAACTTTCATGCACTTTCCTTTTTTTGTGTTTGTTTAACTGTTCCGTCTTTTTGTGCGTGCAAACTTTCTTTTGTTGAGCCTTCAGTTTTTCAGCGCAAGGGATACAGTAGTTATTTCCTTTAACTCGCTCAAAAAATTCTGGATCGTTACGCAAGGTTTTCTTACAATCAAAACACTGAGAAGCCAGAGAGCCTTGGTAGATAGTCACACCCTGAGGGGTATTTATTTTTTTATTTGTGTTTTCCGCATTTTCGATACTATAATCCTCTATTAAATCGTCTTTTTCAGCGTTTTCTTCATTTTCAAAATTAAATACCCCGTGACATGTGACTATATATCGCTTCTTTCTGCGATCTTCAGGGTCTTCTTCTTCACCTAGCAACCCAACTGTCAAAAGAAGGTCAAGTATCTGTTTCAGTCTCTTCTCGCCTACAGTTCTATGAAAGGTTTCATAATAAAGTGTAGAAAATTCTCGTTTAGTAACGCCATTCTCGGGAATCCTATCTTTCAGTTTCTCAAAAACGTTATAAACTTCTGGAGGTAACCCCAACTCGTTAGCTGCGGAAAACTCTTCGTAAAGTCTAATGCCTTCTTCCATATCCGTTTCGTTAGCAAGGATAGTATATTCAAGTGGTTGCTCTCTCTGAAAGGCATTAAGTAAGGCATGAGCCTTAATCATAGCCATTAAACGACTGATGTCTCGTTGATGTCTCGGAATTAAGGAATTATGTTTCTGGAAGAATCTATCAGCTATCTTTGTGCGTAGGTCCTCAGGGATAATAATGTTTTTTATATGATGTTCTTTTATGGCTTTAACTCTACTACGCAACCATGTTCTTTTGGGATTAGATTCCATAAAGTCATGGAAGGCTTTGCGATTGCTTTCCTTCTCTATCTTTAGAAGAATGGCATCTCTAATTTTTTCTGGATTAGTTTCTGGACTGAGAAGCAAAAGCCTAGTTCTTTCTTGTTGTTGCATTGTAAACTTTGCTGTGCAGAATATAACGGTACAGTAGCCTCTTATGAGAACGGTTTTTGTGGCTAGACCAGCCATTTTTCTGCGGTCTGTTATCTTGTGACTGATAACTTTTCGGTCATGTGATAGAAGCGGTCTTAATCGTTGAAGTAGCATATCGTGAGGTTGGTCCATGAAGATGAGAATTTTCTTGGATAGGTCTATGTGAACGATTTTCCGTTTTTTCTCATCGTCTATATTTCTTGTGTCTGTTGGGTCAGGGAGTAGGGTTCCGTATTCGTGAAAGAAGGCTGTAGGGCTAACATATCCGTATTCGAGAACGTCTCTTTTGGGGAAATACCATGCAAGCTCTAAGGGAATATAGCTTTTACCTGTAGAGCTTTCAGCTGTGAAACTGAGGTTAATCTGGTCCTCGTCAGTGTATGTAAGAAGCATAGTTAGAAAGGTGACTAGCTTGTTTCTTTCGTCATGTTTGATTGTAGAGTTCAATACATCCGTTATTGTGTCTAGGGTTACTTCTTTGATTATGTCTTTTAGGTCGTTCTCCAACTTGGTTTTTTCTGGAGTTTTTAGTTTTGCCGAAACTTCTTTACAGTTCTCGCATTTATAGAATTTTGTTCCTGTATCGTCTTCGTGGCTAAACTTGACTTGGGAATCACATCTAGGGCAAACATAGCCTTCGATAAAACCAAGGTCGTCATATTCCAGTTTGACTTCTGCGATTGCCAAAATCAGTCCCCTCTCCTTATTTTGGTTTTCTGCCTATGATGTCTTGGTTTGACGAAAAGAGCCAATATTTGAAAGAGCCTAACATGACGAATCCGTTGTGTTTCTTCAGGTATGTTTGAAGAGCTTGGAAGGTTGCATGATTATGGTTTGCGGTTTTAGACGTTTGTTGATAGTCGCCTCGTGAACCGTGTTGTGTTTCCCAAAAGAGTTTATTGATTGCCTCTTCGTTCGGTCTTGTTTCTTTGTTTTCTGTTTCTTCAGTGACTCCGTTTCTCTGGGCAATTTGTTGCTTGAGATCGACACAGGCAGCCTCTAATACCGTGCAGAAATTCATCAGGTCCATTTCCAACTCGTCACTCATGTTGTTGCTTTTCCCCATGGATTTCTTCCTTGACGGTGTCACGGAGTGTGTTGATCGAAGTCTGTAGGGCTTCCAGTTGCGTTAAGATTTTCTGGAAAAACTCATAACGTAACGTCATTGTTGTGGCTCCTCTCGGGTTGTTTGGCGACTCTGAACTTCTCGCGGACAATCATTCGTAGTACGTCACTGCGGGCTATGCCTTTTTCTTTGGCGTGACGATCCAGTGTCTCCACGATTTCCTGTGTATCACGGAAGCCTATGAGACGCTTCAAGTTTTTGTTTGACATCTGTCATCTATCCGTTACTACTATATAATACTGCATCTATATGCTATAATGTAGCACTATCAAAGTGGTTAAAATGGTTCGAAAAGAATGGCAAAAAAAAGCGTATCTGGAGGCACACGACAACTTAAAGAAAACTTTAATCGAAGCAGAAAAAGGGATGACGAAGACGGAGCTTCATCAAGCAACTGGGCTTGCAAGAACCACTATAGACAGACATCTAAGTGTTTTAGAAAACGTGCCAAAGCAAGTTCAAAAATTTGGAAAACGCTACTTTTGGGGAGACAAATACAATGCTTTAGTCAAGGGTTTAAAAGAGGACGCTGCACTCGTAGAGGAATTAGATGTGCTTGTCAATCGCTCAAAGGAGCTCATAAACAAAATGGCACGTCCAGAGAACCTTCGGAAATGGCGGCAGAATGGCGTGTTTATCCCAAGCGAAGAGACTTTCAAAAAAGGGTACCTGACACCTGAAGAAGTGACTGGACTTTTAGAGCATAAGGAAAAAATGTTTGGCGGTTTGCGGCGTGCCTTCGTGGATTTAGCCCGGGTTCTCGTGAAAGTTGAAGGATTCGCTAACGTTCAGGACAATCTCTCAAACGTAACTTTTACGTTCATTAACGGCCATCCATTACCCAATGTAACTTCTAAATTTAAAGATGGTCGTGGAATGTATCATCTTACTCCTGAACTTGTAGAGGTTGAGGAATTGAACACAAGGCTTGCAGAGGAGACAAGGAAAAGAACCGAAAAGCAGGATCCGCCTCTCTGCGTATTGGTTAAGGATGGGAATCGAGAGATTGTAGTGGAGAAAAGCATAGTTGATGAGGCAGCTAGAAGCGGAAAGACCATAAAAGAGGTTCTGGAGGCAGATACCAAAAAGGCGACGGAGAAATTCAGGTACACTGATGGTGGTGACTCTCTCAGGGAGGCAATCGAGCTGCAGAGAATCAGGTTTGGTTTTACCGGGAAACGAAGAAGAAAAAGTGAAGGAGACAAAAAATAGGATTTAGAGACTCTTCGTATAGTTCAGCAACCGAAGAGGTAACAGAAACACACTAGAACATATTATATTTCGCCTTCATCACTCTGTTACCTGATATTTATGAAATGGGTATCTTGCCTTGTTTTTGGACTAATTGGTTTTGGTTTCGGTATTATCTTTACATATTGGATTCAAGGTCAATTTGTATACGGTCCCATCCAGAACTACATCATCGGTGGGGCATCATTCGGTCTGATTGTCAGCCTGTTGACTAAGGGTGTAGAAATGGTCATATCATGGCGTAGTGGCAATAAAAAAGAAAAAAATAAGGCAATAACTAATCTAATTAAACATACCGAAGTTCTTATACCCGAACTCAAAAAATTTTCCGAACAACCTCTAGCACCATCTAAGGATTATCCTTCCTCTTTGGCAATACAACACATCCTGAGCGGTTACAAACAACTAACGAACACTTTGGAGGGAAATAAGGGGCTAAAAAACACGGAATCTCGTTATAGTGACTTGGAGACGAAGATTAAAGACTATATAACAAATATCGTCAAGAAACAAGTTCCTGAAAAACTTTCAAAACCTAGATTGACAGTCATATACGAATTAGTGGAAGACATCAAATATTTTCACGAAAGACGACGTTCAAAGGGCAAATCATACATTTTTTCAGTCCTACTCGACACCTCTTTAACTCCAAATAAACATGTTCTTCAGAGCGTAAAAGATGACGGTACAATCCAAACCAGATACATAATTGGAGACAAAAAAGACTTACTGGCACTTGCAGAGACTATGAATAACCTTCTAAAAGATTCATACATTCAAGAAATGACTAAAACTCTCTGGACTCTAGGGAATCAGCTTCACGAGTTACGAATTACTTTCAGACGGCAAACAGACTCAATCATTGATGAAATTACATATGCAATCACTGACAAAGATAAAATACTACATGGGAACTGCACAAAGTGTTCTGGTATAAAAGAGAAATGGAAAATAAACCATGAAAATAAAAAATGAGTAACACCACCATCCTTTTTTTTATCCGACGATTTTTGACAGAAAGAAAATCAGACGAGGACTTTACAGTACCCAAAAAAGCTATTCTTATATAGCTCTTTTTTCTAGTTTCTCAATTCTGCGAAGTAACTCCTTGACCTGATCACTGCTGAGAGAAAATTCATTGACCCGTTTCTTTAACTTCACATTTTCATTGTGCAACATGTATACTTGATTTCTTAATTCGCCAATCTCCTCTGTTTTTTCGTCTAAATCTTTACTTAATCCACTAACAGCGCTCAGGTTCACTTGAGGATTCAAGTTGAGGTAGTTCTCATATGCGCTGGGATACCTATCTCTGACTTCCTCTTCTAGGGTCTGAAGATAGGTTGCGTCACTCAACGGGATTGCCTTTCCCAGAACATACTTCACCTGCCATTCATTGAATCCACTTCTCGACAGTCCCGACATTACCCACTTTCTTATGTTGTGGAATCTGACTTTGCCAGTTGTCTTGATTTGTGCCTTCTTTGCCAATCGCTTGAGCATCATATTTATTCCATCGCTTGTCATGTCAAAGATGTCGCTGACGGGCTTGATTCTGTCGGGCTGATGTTTTCGCTGTCTTCGGGGCTTTTCTTTTCTTATCTTCAGCCACTTTTCAGTCCACTCCAAAGCGAGGGGATTCAAAACTCCAAGTCGTAAAGCTCCCGTCTTCTGTCTCACATTCCTGAAGTAAACAAACTGTTCTCCCGTGTCTTTGGCTCTTTCAATCAATCTTCGAAGACTTTCCCGCTTGAGTGTGGCGAAGCCTCTGACTTCCCAGCCTAGGCTACATGCGAGAGCTAACATACACTTCTGTTTGGTGTCTGCTATCTCGAACATCTTGTGGAGGTCACCGTTGGTGAAAACGTGAGAGGTGACATCGGGTCTTGGCCTGACTCTGCTTCTTTTCCAGTTTATAGGCATGTCATAGTGGTCAAGAAACGAGGCTACTGCCGTTAGGTGACTGATGATTGTGTTGGGATTCATTTCTGACTGTTCGTTCTGGAATCTGAGGGCGAGGTTTCTCTGTTTTCTTGGTGGATGTTCTAGAAGCTCTTCTGGGGATAATGCATGATAATCCAAAAAATTCCTAAGTCTCATAAGATAAGTCCGTCTCGTATTGGCTGTCCGTTTCTCAGCTAACCATTCTTCTACAAGCGGATTCTTTCTTAACTCTTCAATGTCCAATTATGCTCACTAGGTACAATATTGAGGTTTTGAATGTATAAACCTTTCTAATATCCCAACTTTTGTATGCGATATTAGCTTATCACTCATCTATTGTACAGATATTTTGTCTGCAGCCCATGCAATATCCAGCTCTTCTAATGCACTCTGTTTGGGAACGCCCTGCTCAGTCCAGCCCATCATGTCATAGTAGAGAACCTTTGCCTTCTGCAAATCTTCGGGATTCACAGACGTTTCGCTTAGAGCACCCGACGTTTTAGGTTTGAAAAACCGTGGAGGAAGCCAATCGTCCTTTTCTGTGAAGCCTTCCCTGAGGTTAAATATTCTTGCAAGCGTGTTTCCTCTTTCCACGACCTTCATCAACTCAAAGGCTGTGGTGTTCCATCCCGTAACGGAACGCACAATCTCAACTTTCTGCACTACACTCCATGGAGTAAACAGGCACATAACCAAAAAGTTGTTGAGGGTACGCCACTCGCCAACAATCTTGTATAAGCGCACTTTTTTGGGTCCAAAATCCTCAACAGGCACTGCTTCTAAGATTCCTAAGCTCTCATACTTCTTTGGAAGCTGAGGATACAAGAAAGTGTCATGAATGTTGTGAACATGATCTGCACCTGTCGGAGATACTGCGTAGCCTAGAGCCTCACCTCTTTTCAGTCGGGGGTCATGCATTGGAACTTCCTGTCCCTTAACGTGAACCGCAAACTCCTCTGCGCCATTTCCGATGTGCTCAGCAGCACGTTTTGTGCCCTCAGCCAACAATTTGCCTAAGCCACGTTTTTCGCCAATCAACTCAACCAGTTTAACCATAGATTCGGCGTTTCCGAAACTCAAGTCCATGCCACCTGTATCCGCTTTTGTTAGTAAGCCATGCTCGAAGCATTCCATTGCGAAACTTATCGTAACTCCTGTGCTTATCGTATCTATAGAGTATCTTTGGCACAGTTCATTGGCTTTGCAGACTGCTTTGAGGTCAGATACTCCACAGTTTGACCCCAAAGAAGCTAAGGTCTCATATTCAGGTCCGCCATACGCTGGGTCCACATTCCAACGTTCGTTTACTTTGACCTCTTTTTTGCAGGCAACAACACAGGCAAAACAGGTTCCCATACCAACTCTCACATGCTCCTTAACTGCCTCAGCCGAAATAGAATCCACTTCTGGAAAGTCGCCGTCCCTGAAGTTGCGAATCGGAAGATTCCCAGTCTCTTCCATAACATCCATTTCAACTCCTGTTCCGTAAGTATGCAAAACACGGGCAACATTATCCACGTTCTGTGCCATCCACTTGGCAAGTTTTCCGAGCCTCTTTGGCTTACTAACTGGGACACTCACGCTTCCTTTAACTGCCACGGCTTTCAGGTTTTTTGAACCCATAACTGCGCCCATGCCACATCGACCAGCCACATGATTCATGTCATTTATTACACAAGCGTATCGAACCAGTTTCTCTCCTCCGGGACCAATCTGAGCCACTTTCACAGTTTTGTCGCCCAAATCTGTTCGAATCGTTTCCTGAGATTTCTTAATCTCAAGTCCCCACAAACTGGAAGCATCTCTAAACTCCACTTTTTTGTCATGAATCCATAAATAGACGGGACTTGATGCTTTTCCTTCAACGATTATGGCGTCGAAGCCTGCCCGTTTTAGTTCTGCTCCCCAGAAGCCTCCTGCTTCTGCTTCTCCGTATGCGCCTGTGAGGGGCGATTTGGCGCCTACGCTGTTTCGTCCGCTGCCGCTGACGGGTGCGCCAGTTACGGGACCACAAGCGAAAATTAGCTTGTTATCTGGACCAAGAGGATCTATTCTCGGCTCTAGTTCATTGAGAAGGTAATATGATATTAGTCCTCTACCCCCGAAATAGCGGCGATAGAAAGTTTCTTCGAGGTTCTCAAAAGATATTTTCTCGTTGCTTAAGTTCACCCGTAATACTTTACCTGTAAAATTGTTCTTCATTGTGCATCAGCCCTTGATACTCTCGACAAACCTATTAAATTCTTACATTATAGCCAAAAACCTGTTTTTGTTACTGCAGCCCTTGCTGGCGAACAGGACATAGTGATTGGCAACGTGATAGGCGATAACATTCTAACACTTACTCTTGTGTTTGGGCTTGTTGGACTGACTTCTTCATTCAGCGTCTCAGTATCTGAACTTTTGTTGACTGTCCCCTTCATTGTGATTTCAACTTTGATGCTGTTTACATTAAACAAGCTAAGTAACAACGCCTCAAGAACGTGGGGAGTAATGATGCTAGCCACAGCCGGTTTAGCGTTCATTTTTCAGACATCGTATACTATTGCATGACACAAAAGGACAAAAAATTGAGTCGCTGATTTTGCAGAACTTAGTTTCATCCCGTCAAGCTTCTTTGTCCTTGTGTTTTCCGAAAAAAGTTAAAACATCATTTGATCACATGAAATACCAGATAACCAAGTTGGAGAGAGTGTCGTTTGCTTGAACAATGGATGCTAGAGTTTGCGCAGCAGTTTAGTTATTTTGGCGTGTTCATCATAAGTTTCATTGGCTCTGTGTCTGTTGTCTTTCCTATACCATATACAATTGTAATCTTTTTTCTAGGAAGTGTTTTAAATCCCTTTTTTGTCGCAGTCAGTGGCGGGTTAGGTGCTGCTCTCGGCGAATTCTCCGGATACGCACTCGGCTACTACGGAAGAGCAGCAGTGAGTGAGAAAAGACGTAGAAAGATGGATTATATGGTGAAACTCTTTGGCAGGCATGGACCCATTGCAATCTTTCTCTTTGCCCTGACGCCTCTGCCTGATGATCTGCTTTTCATTCCGTTGGGCGTCATGCGTTACCCGTTTTTGAAAGCCTTCATACCAGCCATTTTAGGTAAGACGCTGATGACTTTTATTCTGGCTTACAGTGGTCAACAGTCCATCGAATTAATTATGACTCTGTTTGGCGGGTCTGGATTACTAGGAACAGTGATCACGTCCGCTCTCCTGATTGTTATAATTGTGGCAATGATTAGGATTGATTGGGAGAAACTTTTTGAGAAGCATATTGGTGTCAAAAAAGTTGACTAAATACCAAACGTTCTATTATAAAGGAAACTCAGCGAAATTCCTATTGGCTCGTAAAAAAAGACCAAGCCTGATCTTCATATGCATTCAACTGGGTCTGTAATTGATTGCATTCAAGAGACCGTTGTGTTGATGGTCTGGTGAGAAAAGGAGAAAACGAACACAAAGTAACACATCACCTGAAGTTTAACTTTTAATGTATGAGAGAAATTTGTCTCAAGGTCAACATATCGTCCCCATGAGCCAAAAGAACCATAAAAAACTTAAATATTTGCGCACTCTTTCAGCACCTGTTTGGCTGGTGAAAATAACGGTTAACGAAGCAAAAGGACGCATATTCAAGAGAAAAGACGACAAATATCTAATCTATGTACCTGTAGACTTGGCTGAAGACAGCATTCCCCCTCCAAACAAACTCTGCACTTCCAGTGAAAATCAGCTTCACGGTGGGCGACAACAAACTCAAGATACAGAAATGGAACGAAGAAGCCGAGCGATCTACAGGTAAGCAATAAACAAATCATTTTCTCTTTTTTGAACGTCATGTGACCCAAATCTTCTTTACAAAACAACTTGTTGTAAGAATTTCTAACTACAGGTCAGATATTATAGCTGAATATAAATAGGGGCAACACGTGTTTAGTATATTTAAGTGGAATTTCAGAAAGATAATTGACGAATGTCTTCAACATTTGTCATTTATCGTTTCACTCTACTGAAAGCATCAAACAAAACAAGAAGGTTTATGGTTTGTCTCTCTGGATTTCAATTCAAGATGCATTACAAAATTCTTAATAAACTTAGAAAAGCAGGAGCTATTTCGGAAGACACTGCTGTGACAATTGGAGAAGCAGATTTAGACTATCAAGAGCAAATGTGGTTAGATTATTTTGCCGGAGTATTTCTCGGAAAAATAAAGAAGACAGACGACCGCCGATATTACGTTCGGTGATGAACGTACAAAACGGTTTCTAGTTTTTTAGGCTAATGTTAGCCCCGACAAAAAACGAGGCAACAGAAAGTTATACGCATATAACGTAAATCGCGAATTTGAAGAGTTACTTAGAATGGAGTTCGCATATTTTCATACGGTAACTCTATTCCGTGAATGTTTGGTTCTTCAAATACATGGAGAGCATTGTTTATTTTTTTGACGTTTCGGAGTGCAGTTAGACCCATGTTTGTAATGGAGTAGACTTTTCTTGTTCGTCTTTTTTTGTTAATTGATTGTTCCTTAATTAAATTACGTTCCATTAGAAAATCTAGGCACGCTTTTAAAGCACTACAATTCACGTTAGCCTTATACGTAATATGGGTTGGCTTTAATCTTCCATGGCAAGCCAGAGCCCGAAGAATCGCTATATTAATTTCCAATTTTGAGCGTCTCATCGGCTGAAAACCAATTTCTACTATACGCAAGAATAGTTTATATCCTTTGAGAAGTGAAAATAAGAATCAATATGATTTTACTAATTAGCATTAAGAAATAATACAGTTTCTACTGATCAAAGATAAGTAGTATTCATATTAATCCACGGCTCCTAGAGCCTTCAAGCATATGGACCTCAGAGGATAATTTATAGGCACTTTAACCGTTAGTACCTTATCATTTAACATAATAAACTTTGATTTTGGGAACGAAAGGAAACAATGAAGAACACAATACCCAGAGAAGTAGCCTTAGAACTGTGTGAACAAATCCGTAAAGAGAATATGGGAAAGCTTTTTGGAATCGGTAAAACCCAGTGCTCTATCTGTTACAAGTTAGCCAAAGATGACAGCTCTAAGCTTTGTATCTTCGTAAATGAAGCTAACAGAGGATGCACTCGAATCAATAAGCGCTACCAAAAACTTTACGAGAACTAAAAGCTACGACACCAAAACCGGCACCTTATCCAGAAAACCTTAATTCACCGTTATCCTTCAAAATAGCAAAGAAAAGCAGAGGCCGGGGTAGCCTAGCCTGGTTATGGCGCCAGACTCATGATCTGGAGAGCAATCTCCTAAAAAATTAGGTGCCCAGAAGTCGCGGGCTCGACTCCCGCCCCCGGCACCAAGCTTTTTCAATCCGTAATCAATTTTGAAAGTTTGCACAGGTTTAGGAGTTTGCTTTTTGGGCGACTTCCTTTGCCCGCTACGTATGGCATTCAAGTCTCTTGTGTCGTAGAGTCCAGGTTTTGTTTCTTTGTATCCCGCTTCCTCTAGTTTCGGCTTAACAGACCCAATTATTTTTCTGGTCATCCAAGACATTTTGTTGAAGTCGTAGACGCCTCCAAACAAGCCCAAAGCAACAGGCTGTATGTTATATTTAGTGGCTTTTTCTTCAAGATATTTTGTTTTTGCTCTTGAAATTGACGTGTCCTTGTCTTCGTCACCTTCTAAGGGTTGCGTGCTACCACAACAGACAAAAAGTGCAACTTTCTTTTTTACCAAATCCTTCTGGAATTTTTTAGGAAACTTCTCGGGTTCCTTAGTCCACCTGTTTATTTGGATTCCGCTGCCAACTATAACAAGCTCGTACTCGGTTATGTCCTTCACTTTGTCTTTTTTGGCGTTGAATACTCTAACATCCATTCCTTCTTGGCGGAATACTTCTGCAATCTCCTCCGATGTGCTGGCTGTTGCGCCATATCGAGTCCCATAATCAATCAAAGCTTTAGTCATGAACCAACACCCCCTGTTGTTGTGTGCGCCCTAGCTGGAAGCGCCTTCGGGCAATCAGGATGTACCCTATCAGTAAAAGTAAGCAGGAGGCAATTGCGAGGAAGAGGAGGAGACCTGCCGTTGGCATGAAAGCTAATCTGAAGTAATCGACTAATGAGAGTGCATTTGCAAGAATTCCCACATAAGCGGTTACTTTGCTGAAGATATTGCTCCTTAGCATGGCAGCTGAGACTATCAGACCGGCAACGGACACGAGGAGAAACCCCATGTTGAAACCCTCGACAGCGCGCTAGTTCGTATTAGCACGCATCGCCTGCTCTGCTGCCAAAAACAGAGATTTCTGTGCGTCTGTTGTCGCAGACGCGTATTGGTCGCTGAGGAAAAGCAGGGAGAAGGGATTATTCGTTGCGAGGAAGACAGCTATCCCAATATAGCAAGGGTCGTAGCGAGTGCCATGTAACTTTCATTGGCTCGTCTGAGGGCAGCGTAGAGGGCGAGAAACATCGGGACAAAAAGAGCGTAGACAGGAATTTCCAAGAGATAAAGGTCGAGGAGTCCAATGAGCCTATTGCTCTGAAATAGCGTGAAGTAGCCGATAAGTGGTGAAGACGATAATCTCGATTGTAAGTAACACTGCTACGATCAGGGCAGCCGCTCCGCCAATTCTGTAGAGGCTTTTCCATGTGGAGTCTGGAGTGAGGGCGTTAGACTCGTCTTTGCGCTGATGGTTGTCAAATGATTGTACTTTGTTTGGTGTTCTCATTGCTTTTTTGCCTCGGTTAGGTTTTGATTAGTTGTTTTTTTGATTTCATCTTTTCCCAAGTCTATTCTCAGGACTCCCTTTTTGCCGACAACTTCCAAGATAACGCCTTCCGCGAACGTGGCTTGTACTAGTTCGCCTATTGTGCCTTCTAAGAGGACATTGTCGCTGGAGCCGTTGGTCAGGGTGACATTTTTGAGGTGTCTCTTTGACTTGAGTTCAACAGAAAAGAACCGTTCTTTATCCGTTAGCTTGCTTTTCATTCTAGCCTTCTCACTTTACTGGGAAGGCTCCAAACGGTGATTAGTTTTATTTGACGAAGATGTTAGGATTAAACAGCATTGTGAAGACGTTAGCACTGGTGATGATGACTTGGAAAATAATGAAGTCATAGAAAAACTGTTTTTTGAGCTAGCAAGCGAAAGCAGGCTTAGCATACTGCATGAACTGCAGACTGAAAATCTTAAGATGACTGAAATCGCCCGCCGATTAGACGTAACTGCAACAGAAGCCTGAAGGCACATTCGCAATTACGCAATATGGCAAACTTGTGTTGCATCTCTCCTCCTCTTTCAAGTTTGTCTCTAAGCACAAGGAATACTTCTTAACACATGATGTTTGGCGGCTTCCTCTGCAATTCGTGAACAGGATAGGCGAGCTTTCGCAAACGAAGCTGATAATGGATGCAATGGAGAACATAAACCGGGGTGAACGGATGTTTATGGATGCTGAGCAGTACGCGTGGGCATTGGCTGAAGGTCGTGTCCCTGAGCTTATGGATACAATAATGACTGAAAAAATAGGCAAAGGGTTAAAACTCAAAATGCTTATCCCCGAAAGTGGTCTCCCTGCGGTTCCAGCTACGAAAACTCCAAACGTTGAATTACGAGGCACCTCTGGCATCCCAGCAATCATCGCGGTAACTGAAAAAGAGGCATCCATATGCTTCCGATTCATTGAAGGACGAATAGATTACGCAGTCTTTTCTGGAAAAGACCCAATATTCCTAAACTGGGTCCAAAATTTGTTTCTCTATTACTGGGAAAAAGCAAAGCAACCCTAGCGCGACGGCAGGTTTTTCAAAGTCTCAAGCCTTATGGGCGATACACAGGTAGCATCCGGGTTCATCTTTGATGCTGATTCCCGTAAATCCCGCCTGTTCCAATAATCGTATCATCTCAGCTTCTTCGGGTAGCACATCATGTAATACAGCTGATGAAGCATCTTTGTGGTGAGTTTTTATCTCTTCACTGCTGAGGGCGTGAGCGATGACGAGTTTGCCGCAGGGTTTTAGGGTATGGTTAATGTTCCGCAAGGCTTTTTCTTTGTTCTCCAGATGGGGAAACACGCCAAAACAGATAACGGCGTCAAAAGATTCTGCTAGGAAAGCATCCTCTTCGATGTTCTTAACTTCTACATTGACGTTCTTGAGGTGTGAATGTTTTGTTTTACACATCTGGACCATTTTTTCTGAGTAGTCGACGGCAGTGACTGACTCAGATGGTCCGATAGCACGGATTAAATATGGAATTAGTACTCCGGTGCCGGTGCCCACATCCAGAACTGTCTGTCCGGCTTTTAGACCGAATTGGGGGACAAGCTTCTCCAAAAAAGAGGAAATCTCGGGTGTGTGAAACTTTTTGTCCCAAGTGTTTGCTGCGTTGTCAAAGTAGTCTTTCGCGCTCATTTTGGGTAACCCACTATTTCTTTTTTCTTCCTGCGTATAGTAGCACTGCTTCCACTGCAACAACTACAAGTGCCAGCGATGTGGTTATCTGGAATAAGGTCACTTGGTTCTGTAAATCAGTGTTTTCTGCTTTGAGAGCGGACGTAGACTGCCATATGATTGTGCCGTTGAAAAGCTGTTCTGCGTTGTAGCGTAGCATTTTAGGCAAGTTTTCGGTTCCGGGAAGGGCACCCGGAAAGTTTGTTAACACCAAATGTTCAGCACCCACTTGAGAGGCTATTCCCGCTCCGAACTCAACGTCGATTTGAAGGTTGTCTACTACCAAAGCCACTCCCTCTCTCTGCGCTGTCTCTAAGAGGCTGGTTATGTCGCCAGCCGATAGAGTTTCTGGCGGATTGTATGTTGCTACAACATTGAAGCCAGCAGATTCTATGAATGGTTTCAGCCAGCTCATGCTGATAACCTTCACTGTTGACGCCTCTAAAGTTTCAGCTTGACTTGCTATCCAGCTGGAAACCTCGTCCACATCATTTAGCATTTCCGAAATCTTCGAATCCAAGTCTACATCCAAGATTTGGCTCAGGTTTCCTCCTACTCCGCGTATGTAGTTTTTTGCTCCTTCAGGCGTGTTGTATGCGCCGGGAATAGCAACCACTGTTAGGTTTGAATTTCCTGCAGCTTCAAGCAATCCGTCCAGCCAGAATTCTCCCGGAATGTTTTGCTTAAACAGAATCCTTGCGTTGCTTACGGCGTAGATGTTGCTGGGTTTCATGTCGAAATCTGCGGGGCATAAACCGGGCTGAACCAGCACCAAAACATCAGCGGTGTCTCCTAAAAATTCTTCAACTATGTTTCCAACTGCGCTTGTTGTGCATACTATTATGGGTTTGTCGGTGGCAGCCTTGGCTCCAGTCACTGTTACTGATAGAAACAGTATAGAAAACATCATCAAGGTTATGCCCAAAGTTAACAATTTCTTATTTTTCATTTCTCGTTTTCCTCCTTTCTCCTTCTTTTTGGTGATAAAAGAAGTGCGATAACAAAAACAATGGTTGAAACAATAACAATGCAGGAGCCAACTGGCAAATCAAAAAACAAAGAAACAATAAGTCCAGAAACAGTTGTGCTCATTCCGATTAGTGGGGAAGCGATTACTACTTTTCTCATGTTTTCAGAAAACTGTAGGGCTGTGGAAGCAGGATTGAATATGAGCGCGTAGATGAGTAGCCCTCCGACAAGTTTTAGGGAAAAAGTTATGACAACTCCTGCCAGAAATATGATCATGTAGATGAATGGTTTGGTGTTGATTCCGTCTGCTTCAGCCAGTTTCCTGTTAAACATTATGGCGAAGAGTTCCTTCCAGACAAAATAGATTATGGCTAACGTAGCCGCAAACAAGGTAGCAAGATAGACCAAGTCAGTATTGGTCATGGAAATTATGCTGCCCCAGAGAACGTTGGCGACTTGGCTGCTAAGCCCCACCTCTGGCGTTAAGGTCAAAAACACGAAAGCCAAAGCCATGTTCAAAGGAAAAACTATGCTGGTTATGGTGTCCGCATGTAATCGTGCCTTGTCTGCGATTGGACCTATCAAAAAGGCTGTGCCTGACGCAAAAAGCAGACCAGTTACAAGCGGGTTGGTTGCGGTGGCTACGCCTAATGCTGCTCCTGCAAAGGCACCGTGAGTCATGGAGTAGCCTATGGCTGAAAGCCGCATCCTAACAACGAAAACGCCTATCAAGCCCATCAAGAAGCCGGCTAGGATACAGGCAATCAGGGCTCGTTGCATGATGGCGAATTCTAGCCAGATCATCGGTGGGTTGCCTCCAACGAAGTGATGTGTGGATGATTTTCTACGAGGGGCAAGGCGTTTTCTGGTGTTCCATCAAACGTGATTTTGCCGTTAGTTACTACTATGACCCTGTTGCAGTGATCGATCATGTGATGGATGTCGTGTGTTACAATTAGGGTGGTCAAATCTTTTTCTTCGTGAAGTTTAGTGATTAGAGAGGGGATTTGTCCACGTGAATCAGGGTCCAAGTTGCTGAATGGTTCATCTAAAAGAAGAATTTTTGGGTTTTTTGCTAGTGCTCGGGCTAGCATCACTTTCTGTTGTTGACCACCAGAAAGTTTGCCCATAGGTCTGCCTGCAAGCTCTTTGATGCCTAGCAGTTTCATGGCTTCTACCGCCTTCTTTTTGTCTTCCGCTTCAGGATGATGAAGAAATCCTATCTGCCCGTAACGTCCCATCAGCACTACGTCAAGGGCGGTGTAGGGTTCTCCGGGTTTAACCATGAAGTCTTGAGGGACATACCCAATCTCACATCTTATCCTTCTTCCGTGAGTTTGCACATCTAAGCCGAAAACAGATACTTTTCCCTTGAATGGGGGAAGCAGCCCGTTTATGGTCTCAAGCAGAGTTGTTTTTCCAGAAGCGTTTGGTCCTACTACATAAACTAGCTCGTTTCTTTTGAGAGTTAGGTTTATGCCTTTGATGGCGGGTCTTCTTTCGCCTTCGTAGACTGTAGAAACGTTCTCAAGCTTAATGATTGCATCGTTGGTCATTGTTTTGTGGCTGCTCCTGTAATGTTATAAGGGTTTAAACAACCCACCAGTATTACCTTTAAGATATTTCGTAATACCAAAAGCTGTTATTAAACCTTTATCTAACCACAACTTTGACAAAAACAAAGAAACATTCTGTCCAATTTGGGGCTAAACATTTAAACCGCCCATCCATCAAGGTTTTAGAAACCTCTAGGAAGCTGAAAAAGACGGCAAAATGTCAACACTGCGACGATGCTGTTGTTCTCCCATTCAAGTGCACTTACTGTAGAGGCTACTTCTGCGGCGAACACCGCATCCCAGAAAGACATGAATGCCCAGAAGCGTGGAGGGCAAGGGCTCCAAGAGACGCACCACCAGTGAGCGCACGAGGATGGTCTAAGGCGCCGTCATACAAATACAGCATCTCATATACGCCCCAGGTGTCTAGAGTATTCGGTTTCAGCAAAACAGAACTCAAACACCTGACCATTGGAGCGCTTCTAGTCATGGGCGTCGGCTTTAGCTACTTTCTTACCGCAGCCTCAGGGTTAACACTGCTGAATCTAGCAATCCTGTCAGTCGCATTTACGTTGTCATTTCTTCTTCACGAACTTGCCCACAAATTCTCAGCACAATACTTCAACTTGTGGGCAGAATTTCGGTTAACCCTTCAGGGAGCTCTCATAACGTTGGTTTCAATTTTTCTTCCATTCAAAATTATTTCGCCGGGGGCAGTAATGATTGCTGGGTCAGGAACAAGGGAAACTGTGGGAAAATTGGCTATTGCCGGTCCTGTAACCAACATTATCCTTTCAATTGTATGCATCATGATTGCGGCGGTTACATCGAACCTCTTCTTGATTGTTGCTTTTATCAATGCAATTCTGGCAGTATTCAACCTTATTCCTTTTGGTATACTGGATGGATTGAAAGTGTTCAGATGGAACAAAATAATCTGGGCTGTAACGTTTGCCGCAGCAATTGCGCTGATTGCTTACACGTATAGCCCTGCATTGAGCGCCTTATAGAAACAGAACAGCCTGCCAGAAAAAGAAGAACAGACATTACAACAGTTCTATGCTGACGAAAACTTCTTCGGGCACACGAACCCTCATGATTCTTCGCATAACCCGTTCTTCAGCGTCAACTATGATGAGTCGCTTGTGGATTCGCAGCTCCCACCTGTCCCATGTTGCAGTTCCTTGACCGCATGGAGTTTTGCGTACTGGAACCTTGAGTTTCTTTGTGGGTAGCGGATGCGGTCCCGTGATTTTCACGCCGGTCTTCTCAGCGATGAGCTTCAGTTCTCCGCATACGTTCTCAAGCTTTTTGTAATCTGTGCTTGTTAGCTTGATTCTCGCTTTTCTTACCATCGCCAAGACACTACCTTTGATGTTGCCTTATCGTCTTTCCGGGTTTTAAATACTTTTTCCCTTTGGTACCCAATTTAATGGCAACACTTCAGAAATACCTTTGGGTTTTTTGACTATTAATGTTGAAGTGCGGACGGGGTCTTAAAATGGAAGAACTAGACCCGCTAACTCTCCAAACAGCAGATAGCTTGACACCACATAACCTAAGATTGCACCACTACACAGGTAGGGCAGTCCAGCTTGTGGTTTTCCTTTAATTACAACCGACATGAGAACTGCGAATCCGATAAGGGTGCCAATCATCACTGATAATGCGATTAAGAGTCCGTTGTCTGGAATGTTTTGGAGGGCTGCGACAACCAATATTCCGGGCATCACTATGTCGCCCAAACCCAAAAAGAAGGCTTCCCGTTCTTCATTGTCTTCGAGTTTTTCTTTTATCCCCTTTGTTTCTTTGAGTAGCGAATACGTTCGCACTTTTGGTACAACCAGCATGACTGGCAATCTGAGATCCATAACTACGTCCGCAAGATCAATCATGTGCTTGGTCTTGTAGACCGAGATGGCGTCGTATATTGATAGACCTATGAGTAAAACGATAACCAGAAAGATGCTAAGGGAGATGCCAAAGATTCCGATAGAGCCCACGCCAACGATTATGCCTGCCAAGTCTATTATGTACCATTCAGGATACTTGACAAGCGCCACAATCAAGATTGCTGCGACGATTACAGAGACCAGTAGTGCCAAATTGGCGGTAACAACGAAGGACAGTAGGATGTAAAACACGATGAATGATGTGTAGGCTATTGAACCCAGAATGATGACTTGTATGAACTGTTTCTTCCAGAATTTGGCAATCAACAGTATTGTAACTGTGACCACTAACATGATCGCGAAGAAGACGAGCAGGTTCATTGGATCATTTGGGTTGTCAAAAGCGTTCAAGCCTGTGTCTTCAAATGGTTTCGTTATCAACATAGACAAACTGTGGATTACGACAAATAGCCCACCCATCAGAAACATGGGAAAAACAGCCGTGCTCTTTTCCTTTTTGTCGTTGGACATTTTCTTTTTAAGAACACAGTTACTCACTTATAGAGTTTTATTTGAAATGCTAGCTTAGAACGCAAATTGTGGTCGTTTTGAAAGCAACTTTGGCAAAGCTAGGGGCTTGAAGGGTTTATCTGCTGTTTTTTCGGTTATTTCAGTTATTAGTTCTTGGAGTTTCATGTTTCTGATTTGTTTTCCAGCGTTTCTGTCTCTGACCGGCAGAACATCGGAGCTCAGTTCTTTCTCTCCAATAACGAGAACATAATTTATCCATTCTTTTTCGGCAGCTCTGACTCTCTTTCCTAAGCTTAGGGATCTGTCGTCTACATCAACCCGTATGTTTTGGCTTGCGATTTTGTTCATCAGTTTTTCAGCGTCATCCAAGAACTTCTCGGAAACAGGGATGACTCTCACCTGAGTTGGGGAGAGCCACAGGGGCAGTATCGGAGCTTTACCCTTCAATGAGTCTCTGTGAGCCTTCTCCAGCAAAGCATAGACGCCCCGTTCGATGCCACCGCTTGGAGAACAGTGAAGAACAAGAGGATACTGTTTTTCGCCCTTCTCGTCAACGTAGGTCATGTCGTATATTTTGGCGTTCTCTATGTCAATTTGGTCGGTAGAGAGGGCAGAAGCCTTGTTCAGGTTATCAATGAAATTGAATTCCCACTTCAAAACAAAATAGAAGAACCGTTGCTCCCACATCTCCACCAGAACAGGCTTGTTAAACAGCTTCACCAAGGAGAGAATGAAATCCTTGTTCTCTTCGTAGAAGTCTTTTGTGAATCGTATCGCCAACTCGTAATCGTTATCCTTGCTTAGCTCCAGACCATTCTCCAAAATCCCCATAGAAAGCTTGAACCTGACCAGAAACTCTTCCTTCGCCTGATCCAAATCAGCCACTAGGGCATGGCAGTCCGGCATCGTGAAGCACCTGAGCCTCCTTAACCCAGTTAATTCGCCGCTCTTCTCCCTTCTGAAAGCATATCGGGTCAACTCGTAGATACGCAAAGGAAGCTGCCGATAAGAAAACTGGGCATCATGAACCATCAAAAACTGACCAAAACAGGCGCTGAACCTCAAAAAGAAGTCCCGTTTATCCGAATTCAACAGATACTGCCTAGCAGGAAATCTTTCAAGATAATGAGCTATAGCTGGGTGCTCAATATCATACATGACCGGAGTCTCAACTTCCATTCCACCATAATCTATCACCTTCTCTGTCACGTATTGCTCCAGCAACGATTTGATCAAACGTCCTTTAGGGTACCATCGGAGGTTTCCGGGGTCGCTTCCCGGCTCATAATCGGCAATCTCCAAGCGTTTCATCAGTTGGACGTGAGGCGGAACCTGCTGAACAGCTCTAACCTTCTTGATTTCGTACTTGGTTAACTTCTCCAAGTTTTTGTATCCTTTAAAACGGAATTCGTCTACTGGAATCAGTTCTCCGTCTGGTTGCAGGATATACCAGAAGGACTTGAGTTTCTCCTCTGCTTTCATGGCGTCGGAAACAACCTCTTTCTCAACCGATTCAGAAGTGACGATTCTGAGATGCTCGGCTAGAGGATGCCCCTTAATGGAGATAGAGAATTTTTTGCACCAGCCAAATGGGGTCCAGTAGGTTTCTAGTCCCAGCTCCTTGGCAATATTCTTCATTTCGTTTAGAACTTTCAGGGCATCAGCTGGTTTCGCCAAGTTGTTGCTTAGGTGCACGTAGGGATAGATGAGAATCCGGTTAACCTTCAGTTGATCTAGGGAAGCTTTGGTGCTTTCCATCGCTTTTTGGGCAACGTTTGTGTCGTCTCCCTCTTCGACTGCAGTGAATAATACGACGAGTTCTTCGAGGCGATCCTTCTTTTTTTCAGGTTCCTCAGCTAATGCTATTTCCTTCTTTACAGCCTCATATTCTATGAAGTTTGAATGTAACTGGAGTATTCTCAATTTTCCTAACTGTCCTACCGTTTATTTCTTGCAACATGTAAATAATCATGAAAGAAACGCAGGTTATCTTTGAGTCTCAGCCCTTGAACCTCCATTTCTCAAGCAGCTTGTCCTTTTTGTTGCCCTTCTTGTATTCTTTGTAGTGAGCTCTACAGAGGTAGGAGCGTCTAGTCCCATCAACCTTCAAGCCCGCTGTGCTCACCTTATCGCGGGGGAGAGAACGAACTGAATCTTTATCGCAGCCTACTACGCTGCATTTTACGCCCTTAGCTACCCGACCCAAAATACATCACCGACTCTTCGTGTTAACAGTTGACTTCGTTGCATATTAGCCCAGCGCTCATTTAATTCTTTTGAATTCGAGCAAAAAAAGAAGACACCTTAAAAGGGGTTGCTGAGGCTTTAGCACAGCTGTAATTGAGGAGAAAAAAATGAAAACCTCAACTACAAATCAAGCAAAGTCTGACACTCGGCACCACAATTTTATTTCTGCCATGAACCAGCAACACTTTTTTATTATTTTTTAATTCGTTCATTTCTGCACGCGTCAATCTGTTAACGTTAATTGGAACAAACTAATCTGCCGTTTTCTTGTTCACGATTCTTCTTTTGTTTCTTAGATAAAGCACAGCGTCAACACTAACATAGTCAAGTTGATGGCGTAGAAAACGATGATGATGTCTGGGTGATAGAAGATTTTATGTAAAACGCCTGCAAGGTAACCGAACCAGACAATCAACAAGAAAGCAAGACTTTTTCCTTTAATAGAATGGGAAACAATAGATTTGTGGATAGAAAAAGGCCAAGCAACGCCGAAACAGAGAAGCATAACAAGTTCGAAAATGCTCATAAACAAATCCCCTTAGTTTTTAGTGCTTGTTAGGTAGCTGTTTTGATATCCGAAGGTTACTCTTTACTTCCAGTGGATTATGCATCAGGATCGCCTGTTCAAAATCGTGTAAAGAGCAAATATAACTACGAAATATGCGACTGTTCTGATCACTATTAGAAAGGCTTCCAAGGCAGTTTTAAGACCAAGAATTGTTGCCAGATGGGAGATACCAAATAGGCCAAAAGCTATGCCGATGTAAAGCGGTGCAGGGGTACCCTTTTTTATGTAACCAAAAAATCCTAAGAGAAGTATTATGATGCAAAGCGTCAATTCACAATATACATAGGATCTAATACTAATGTCATGAAACACACCAGTCACAAGATTTCAGGTTTCACGGTATTAACATTTGCCACACCCAGATGGAGGGGGCGCTTTTCGATAGGTTATACCCTTTTTTGTGTATCATTTCCATGAATCTACGGTGTCAACAAAAATGTAAATGGTAACATATTCAGAAAGTTCACCGTCTCCCTGTTGTGTCAATCTAGCCGAGAGAATATGACGAAACACTGCTATTTCTTGACTTGTTTATAGATGAGGTATATTATTGCCGCAATTATGGTCCAGAATGCAATGTCAGCTAGCAGGTCTAATCCAGACCCATACAATGAATAAGTGGTGGGGTTCCCAGGTACAACTATGCTCACTTTTTTTAGCCAAAGCAGGGGTAAGCCATAACCGGTTATTGATGCGCCTAAACCCACAGTCCTATCTGCAGAATATACCGCCGACAACAACGCAATAGCTACGCCACAGATAATCACCAGCAAGATTGGTTTCAGCTTCATTTTTTTCATAACCTCCTAAGGTTACAATATTTTCTCAAATGCCCAGTTTGAAGGGGTGAAGCGCCTGCAATGACGCATATGATTCCGTTCCCAATTGGTTGACAAAATTTCATGAATTCTCCCCCATTAACGATGATTATTATTTAATTACCCCAACATTTAACACTCAAAGTTATCCGCATAGATGTAACTTCTAGTTGTATAGTAACGTTTTGCTTTTAACATTTGCAGAACACAAACAACAAAGAAAAAACCAAATTTTTTCTTCAGCAACAAACCCAAGCTCACTCTTTTTCCTTATTTTTAGTAAAAATTTCTTACATGAAATATTAAAAGAACCAGTTACCAGAAGTTACTGGAGACGTTCATGAAACGGCAACACTTGGCAATCATACTGATTATCGTAGCGGTAATAGCAGCCAGTTCAGTTACGCTGGTTTTGCTGAGCAACAGCCCAGTTGACCTTGGACCACGGTACTACACGTATAATGTTGTTAAGGTGTATCCTCATGACGAAAATGCTTTCACGCAAGGACTGATTTTTGAGGACGGCGTATTGTATGAGGGCACAGGACGCTACGGTCAATCTACTTTGCGCCGTGTAGAATTGGAGACTGGCAACATAATTCAGCTTCACGCTCTACCCGACCAGTTCTTCGGTGAAGGCATCACAATTTTCGATGATAAAATCATCCAATTAACTTTGCACTCAGAAAAAGGCTTTGTTTATGACAAAAACTCGTTTGACTTGTTGCAAGAGTTTACTTATCCCACTGAAGGGTGGGGAATCACGCATGATGGCAGTAAGCTGATAATGAGTGATGGAACAGCAACTTTGTATTTCTTGGACCCAGAAACCTTCCAGAAGATTGGTCAGGTTGAAGTGTATGACGAAGAGCCTGTAGCTAGGCTTAACGAACTCGAATACATTCATGGGGATGTCTATGCGAACATTTGGACCGAAGAAAAAATTGCAATAATAAACCCTCAGACCGGACAGGTCACAGGGTGGATAGACCTAGAGGGCATCCGAGAATTAGCAAATCAGGTTACAAGCGACCTGCTCAACGGAATCGCATATGACACAAACGAGGATAGGCTCTTCGTGACAGGAAAAATGTGGTCAAAACTTTTCGAAATCGAACTAGTTCCTACAGAATAGCGTTTAATTCATCTAGTAAGATGAACGATTTGTAAAAACGAAAAGGGGGAAGGGATACGAGTCCCTCATTCTTCTAGGATTTTGTTTGCTTCTTCGCCGTAGGCATCCATCACGTATGGTATTCCGGAGATTTTTGCTGCTTCCTCTGTTAGTGCCATGAGGTCCTTACGGGAGATCGTGGAGAGCCTGAAGTTTCTGCTTCCAGCCATTAGTTGCTGCAGTCCAACCTTGAACTTTTGACAGTAAGTGTAGATACCAACAGCACCCAACGGTATGTTCTTCATCTCTGAACCAAACTTTTCCTCAAGTTCCGCATAGGCAACAAAGATTTCTTTAACGTCACTGCCATACTTTGAAACAGACTTTGGCAACTTTCCATCTTTTAGCCATGTTGCTATGTTCTTTCCAACCATTCCAGGTATCATCAAGCCTCTTCCCATACACACCGCCTTAACGTAGGGACTGCCCATGGCAAGTGCCTTGAATACGCCATCCTCTGACGAGAAACCGCCAGCCATAGCAATGTCTGGAACTTTCATGCCTTTTCCTGAAAGTTTTTCACAGAAATTGTACATAAGCGATTGTAGATAGAACGTTGGAATTCCCCACTCGTTCATCATTGGCCAAGGACTCATACCTGTGCCGCCAGGAGCACCATCAATCGTAAGCAAGTCCAGCTTTGCTTCTGCACCGTAACGTAGTGCCATAGCAAGTTCTAAGGCAGAGTAAGCTCCAGTTTTTAGGGTAACTCGCTTGAATCCTAAGCTTCGTAGACGGTCAACTTCTTCCAAGAACGCCTCTTTAGTTACAAAACCTAATCTGGAGTGTCGCTCAAATTCTTTGATTGCACCTGCATTGAACGCCATTTGGTTTTCGTGAAGAGTAGGATTGGGCGAAACAATGTAGCCTCTCTTTTTGAGTTCAACAGCGCGCTTCAAGGTTTTAACTTTGATTTCTCCACCAATACATTTGGCGCCCTGTCCCCACTTCAGCTCGATGGTATCTAAGCCATGTTTTGATGACACGTACTCGGCTACACCAAACCGGGTGTCCTCAACATTCATTTGGACAAGAAGCTCTCCGTAGCCTTCATGATACTTGTTGTAGATTTCTATTCGGCGATCCATTTCAGGCGATTTCGTGATCTTTCCATTACTATCCAGCACAAGCCCGGGGTCGATTCCGCAAACGTTTTCGCCACAAACAAGTGTGATGCCTGAAATTGCGGCGCCTATTGCAAAGTGTTCCCAGTTTTTGCGGGCAATCTCTGTGGAACCTAATGCGCCGGTGAATAGGGGTACTCTCATTTTGACCTTTTTGGTCCATCCGTAATCTGTTTCGGTGTCCACTTTAGGGAAAAGGGCAGTGTCTGGGTCCGCGTTGACTCCTTCTGGAAGGCCTTTTGCTCCTCGGGCGTAGCCTTGAATGTTTAGGTGGGAGTAGTCTACGGGGTAGTTTTTGTCTGCTCCTGCGGTTACTTCTCCGAAGGGCCCAGGGTAGAGTACCTCGCGACCTCTGAATGATGATAACCAGATTTCGCAACCGCCTTTGCATCCATCGACGCATCTTGAACACATTCCCGACATGGGGACAACGTTCTTGGATCGATTGAATGTGCCGATTGCCTCGTCTGCGTTTGGTCTTCTTAAATTCATTTCGTTTTATCTCTCCAGTTTTTTACTATATACCATAACGGTATACGGCAACCTTTTGCCATTTAGGGAATGGCTACTTATAAGATTTTTCAATTAAAGACCATCATTAATGTAAAATATTCATTTGTACCCGCGTAAAAATTACAAACATGAATGCTCATTCAAGCATACATGCGTAACATTTGTTATCATGAACAGAAACAACATTGTCCCTTTTTTATGGTTCAATAACTTGTTGTTGCCATCCCAAAGATGTACAGTAGTAAGCGAGTGAATGGTTATTTTAGGAAACTGTGAAAAGATGTGAAAAAGACGCCCTCAAGCGAATCAGGGTCCGGCTACTTTGTTACTTTGGTGAGGTTGAGGATGCCGTGGCAGTCGCATGCTGTTCCGATTGCTAATGTGTAAGGTTTGTTAAGATTTTCTAATCGTTTCAGGAGGGAGTGGATTTCTTTTCCATCTATGGCTCCTAATCCTCCTGTCAACTGCATTGACATCAAAATTGCTGACGCGTCAACATTGTTGTAGACACCGAATTCCAAGAGTTTGTCCATGGAAGCTAGTTTTGGTCTGCCTGTTGAGGCACAAACATCCTTTGGAGGCATACAGTTTTCTATGCATCGCATATGCGAAGGCATGTAACTGACAACTATAACTCCAGAGTATTCATCGACAACCGAAACCAAACTTTTTGGGATGTTCTCTAACACTTTTTGAATAACTTTTCTGTGTACTTCAAGCTTGATGCCGCGCTTCGCAAGCCAGCCCTCCACAACCGTAGCAACAGCGTTACTGGGGATGGCTGTAACCACCAAGTCAGGCACCTTGGTTTCCATAAGACCCAACAATAGGTCCACAGCATCGCCCACAAGAAAAGCGGCTTGCCCATCCGCCAAAGAATCTAAAACACTAAACCCAGCAGCCTGAACATCAACTTCTGAACTTGCAGTACAGTTAGAGTTTACATCAGCCACCAAAACTTTGGCGCCCTTAGCCTTCAGATACCTGAGAGCTCTTGTGCCAAATTTGCCTCCGCCCATAACAAAAACCAGTTTGCCTTTCAGAACCACACAATCCCGTGACATAGCTTCCAGCTCTTCTTGAACCAATATTCTTCAATTACTGTTACAGTCTATAATGTTTACCTGATTGGTTGGGCTAGAGAATGAATGGAAAGCTTCATTTCTACGAAAAGAAATAAATGCCCTGAGTTACCTTGAAACAGTCTTGAGCGGTCGTAGTCTAGCTTGGAAGGACATCAGCCTGCCAACCCACAAGGGCGGAACGCTGACGAGCCGGGTTCAAATCCCGGCGACCGCACCTCTTTCTATGAGACCTGAAGTTTTGAAGGTTTATTTAATAGAGATAAAGTTCATAAAAGACGTTTACTGCATTAAGTTGCCGTTTAGTTGGATGTGCGGTTGTGGTCTAGCCTGGTAGGACACAGACATCTGGTGTAAGCCTTCCAAGCCTGCAATCCCGGGTTCAAATCCCGGCGGCCGCACCAAATTTTTCAGAGACAGTTTTTTGTTGTCCTTTGGATTTTCTGAAAAAAGGTTGTTTTCAACAATGAAGTATTATTTGTCTCCTAATATGATTGGGGTTATGATTTGTGAAAGGTTATCAACGAGTTTATCAGTTACTGTTTTTTGTTTGGTGTAACTAATGGATTGGCTACTGTTTGCTTTGCTGTCTCCCGTATTCTGGGGCTTGAATAACGTTTTCAACAAATTCCTTATAACGAAGAAGTTTCAGGGCTATTTTTCTTTGGTGTCTTATCTGCATTTTATAGATTTGATTTTTGCGGGCATCATCTACTTTGTTACTCCTATTAGTTTCCAGATTCCCTATGTTTTTTTTGCCATGGCGGTTAGTCTATTGCCGCTCATAGCGTTTTGGTTTTACACTAAAGCCCTTATGGTGGAAGAGGTATCGCGGATTACTCCTCTTTTTCAGTTTATACCAATACTTGTTATCATCTTGTCTGCCATATTTTTGAATGAAATCTTGAGTGCCCAAAAATATTTTGGGATTGCTTTGATTGTTGTTACGTCTTTGCTGATTTCGTACAGAAAGACTGAAAGTGGAAACTCTTTGTCTTCTGCGTTTAAGTTGATGATTCCTTTCAGTGTTATTCTTTCTGTTTATACTATTTTGCTCAAGTATCTTCTGAGTTACTTGGACTATTGGTCAATATTCTTTTGGATGATTATTGGCTCTTTTGGCGGCGTCTTGTTCTTGCTAACTTTTTCTAAATCACGCAAAGAATTCGTTGAAACGGTTCCAATTATTGGACGTAGAACATTTATTGTAGCGTTTGTAAGTGAAGGTCTGTATGTTTTTGGCACAATCTGCGCCCTAATTGCCATGTCTTTGGGGTACGCCTCTTTAGTTTCTGCGTTGGGTGGCTTGCAGCATTTCTTTGTGTTCGTCTTTATGCTGCTGTTGAGTTTGTTTGTGCCAAAAATTCTTAAAGAAGAGATAAACAGAAATGTGGTTGCGTTAAAAATTTCTGCAATAGCCTTGATGTTCGTTGGAACTTGGTTAATAACATTATAACATTGTAAATGTATTGTGAAAACTAGAACATTGGTTCTGGCTCTGACATTGGTATTGCTTGCTGTGGCTGCTCCTACAACATATGTTTTGGCTCACCGTGGTCCTAGCAGCTCTTATTATGGTGTAACGGGGAGCGGATTTGAAGATGAGGAATGGTGGAGCGAAATGAGGACATATATGGAGCAAAACTGGGAAGAGCTAGAAGATGATGACTATCGTTACGGTCGTTCCAGCAGCTACGGTGGATGCCACGGGTAAACCCTAAAACAGCTCTCTTCTTTTTATGCGCTAAACTCTCTCCTGTTTACATGAGGCAAAACAGTGTTTGCAACAAAACCCAGTTACTTTTCCAATTTGATTATCCCGTCGGGTTTACCTAGGTAAACTATGTTGGCTATTCCAATGAAGAGACCTGTCTCGATTACGCCGGGGATAAGCTTGAGCCGCTGATTCAGTTCTTCAGCATCAGTTATGGCTCCAAAATCGGCGTCAACAATATAGTTGCCGTTATCCGTCACAACTGCACCAACCTTTCCTTTACCCTCCCGTAAAAGAGGCTTCCCGCCCAGCTCCTTTATGCTAGCAGTCGCGGTAGCCAAGGCAAAAGGCAAAATCTCCACGGGCACCCGAAAGCTTGTTCCCAGTTTCTCCACCAGTTTCGTCTCATCCGCAACTATAACAACCTGCTTGGCTGCAGAGGCAACAATCTTCTCCCTCGTCAATGCTCCGCCACCGCCCTTAATCAGGTCCAACTTCTTGTTGACCTCGTCGGCTCCATCGATGACTAAGTCAAGGATAGGATATTCATCTAGGGTCGTCAGGGGAATTCCTGAACGCACAGCCAAAAGCAGGGCTTGACTAGAACTTGGGACTCCAAGAACCTGTAAACTACCCTGCCGCATTAGCCGCCCTATCTCCTGAATCACATAAGCAGCTGTGCTTCCACTGCCCAACCCCACAACAAAACCGTCTTCTACGTGCTTAACTGCTTCCAAAGCTACCCTTTTCTTAGCTTCTTCTTTCCAACTCACCTTTTCAGGCCTCAGTTTCCATTTGCCCAAGCCGCTCCAAAACCTTTTCTACCTCAGATCTAATCTGGTCAATTCTCTCTTCAGCCTCAGTTTTCTTCGGCTTCGAGGGCTTCCTTGGTGCCCTCTTAGCATTTTCAGAAAGAGAAGACGGCAAACCTGATGAAGGTTTGGGGGTCACAGGTTTTGGTTTTATGTCCAAGTTCACCCTCAAACCCCCTATCTTTTTGTTTATATCGTCAAAGCGGTCATTGAATAATTTGATGAGGTTATCTTGCATGGATTCCAATTCATGGAGAGCCACAACAGACTCGTTTGTGGATATGGAGTCTTTAATTTCAAGCATCCTATACTTGTATCCCTGGGCTAGACGTTCTCGCTCCTTGTCGTTTATCTTTCCTTCAGCCTGAGCTTCGTAGAGGCGTCGAATGCCGTAACTAAGAATTTCTCTTTCCACATCTAATAGCGTAAGTTCTTTTTTGGATTTCTTAGCGTCAAAAGATGTAACAGTTCGTTCTCCCGTCAGGGGCAATATCGCAGCAGTTTCGGGAACTTCCGGTGGCTCTTCACGGGTCTCTTTCCTTCCACTCCTCATTATATAAATTGTTATTAAAGCTACTATAACTGCTCCGAGTGCAATTGCGTACGGCAAGACATCAGAAATCACGAATGTTCCTTCTCCAACCCTGTTCCTTTTTTTTATTGTTGTATATAAGCTTGAGGAAAGAGTTTGAAGTTTTCGGTCATTTTTATGCAAAACTCCCCAGTCTAACCCTTAGAAAGCGTTTCCATGGTGGAGAATCTAACAAATCGAGAGCGAAAAGGTGATGACTAACGCAGCGATGCCGTGGGAGGAACCTAGTTCTTCGTTTGATCTCTTCTTTCGTTTATGCCGACTTATCTAGTTGGGCTACCGTCTTTATCAACTGATTGGAAGAATACGCACATCGCTTTAAAGGAACTACGTGATGAATGGAAAACTATTGGATCAGCTGGACAGGAGAATGATAATGACCTTTGGAACAGATTTCAATCAGGTCAGAGTAAATTTTATGAACGACGAAGAGCGTTTTTGGAGAGCAGAAATAAAGAATACACATCAAATTTGCGTAGAAAAGAAATTTTATGCAGAGAAGTAGAGTCTTTAACGAATTCAATAGATTGGAAGAGCGCGAAAGATACTGTTCGAGCCTTACAAAATGATTGGAAGCAGATTGGTAGGGTTCCATGGGAAGACGCTAATGCGATTTGGAGTCGTTTCAAAAGTGCTTGTGACGCTGTTTTTGAAATGGCTCACAATCATTATGATAAGAAACGTGAAGACTTTGTTACTAGAATGTTGGGTGTGGTTCAAAGGAAAGAAGAAAGGGTTGCAAATCTTCAGACATCGATAGAATATGATCAGGAGCTCATTTTACGGTGGGAAGATACTATTGATAATTTGTTTGAGGGTGGAAGAGCTGATGAAATTCGAGATAGTTTAGAGCGTAAGATATCAAGTGTTGAAGATAAAATTCGTTCTAAAGAGGATGTTATCTCTGAATTGCAATCTGCGATAAATGATATTGAAGCCAGAATTAGATGACATAAATGGAAAAAATAAATAGAATTTCATATTTATACCCTAAAAAAATGGGGAATATGCGGGAGAACAAGTGGAGATATCTCCATCATTGAATGAGCAACCATTTCCATAGTTTTGGGTTTGGGGGGTGTGTGTGTTTGGGTTTGGGGTTAAATTTTAGCCCCAAACCCAAATATGAAATGGACTGTGCAGTAAATAATCACGCTTAAAATGTGCTTAAACGCTTAGTTTTATCAGTTTGCGCAGATTATTAATCTCCACAGCATCGGTTCTCGTTACTAAACGTGAAAACTTGGATTTTGCCTC
>SDBT01002586.1_pt1 | contig 31873 bp, 21 predicted proteins | sample 2277101 | NCBI WGS metagenome assembly SDBT01 (sample SAMN10404973, study PRJNA504765) | marine sediment metagenome | isolation source: marine sediment core GS10_PC15, 103 cmbsf | place: Arctic Ocean: Southern Knipovich Ridge | collected 2010 | reverse complement strand
GGGACGGCACGTGTTCGTACTCGAACAACACGGAGCCCTGCGACGACGCCGAACCGTGCACGCATAGCGACGTGTGCGCGGGCGGGAATTGCGCCGGGACGTCGTACTCCTGCGACGACGGCAGCGATTGCACGGACGATACCTGCAACGGAGACGACACGTGTTCGTATACGAACAACGCGGATCCCTGCGACGACGGCGACCCGTGCACCCAGAACGACGTCTGCTCCGGGGGAAGCTGCGCCGGGGCCGCGTACTCCTGCTCCGACGGCAATGTGTGTACGGACGACGTGTGCAACGGGGACGGCTCGTGCTCGTTTACGGACTCGTCGCCGGGAACGCCTTACTGCGATGGTGACGATATTTTCACTTGCGACGGAAGTGGAAACGAGGCTTCGAGAGTGCCTTGTGCGCTCGGGTGCAACTCCGGCGCGATCCCGGACCGCTGCTACCTGGTGAATCCTTCGAACATCGACGATGCGGCGCGTGTGGCCGGTGGACAGCAGGCGCTCTTGTGCGCCGGGCAGGACGCTTTTGCTCCTGGTGACCCCACGGGAACGGGATATTTCTGTATCAACACCGACGATGCGGCCAATCCGATCTACGACTGCAGTACGTGGACGCAAATCGGTGCGCTGCAGCCATCCGTGATCAATTTCGTACCCCAGGCCGGCGGCCCCGAAATCATGGTTCTGAGCTACACCTCCATAACCGTCGACCAGGACGTCTGGATCTTTCCGAGCGGAGGCCGGGCGCTGGCTCTGCTCGCCTGCGACGACGTGACCATCTCGGGCTTCATCTCCGCGAGGGGCTGGTACCAGGCGCCCGGGGCGGGCGGAGGTTGGGGCGGTGCCGCGCAATCGAACGGCGATGCAAGGGGCTACGATGGATACGGGCGTCGCGGCTCGGTCGGTGGGTTGTTTGACTGGCGCAGGAGCGGCGGAGGCGGAGGGGGATTCGGATCCGGCGGTGGTCGCGGTGGCACCGCAACGGAAGGTTTCGACACCACCGGCGGAGGGTCGGGGGGAAATGCTTACGGCAACGCCGAGATCATACCCTTGCTCGGGGGTGGGGGCGGCGGAGGCGGTCGTCTAGGTTCGGGCGGCGTTGGTGGAGGAGGGGGTGGTGGATTGCAGATCGTGGCCGGTGGCCAGATAGTCGTGGGTTCCCAAGGGGGAGTGGGCGCCCCGGGAATGTGGGGCTGCGGGCCGTCAGCGGATAATCACTCGGGTGGCGGCGGCGGTGCCGGTGGCGGGATCCTCATGGAGGCGGCCAGCATCACGATCGACGGCACCCTGGCCGCCAACGGCGGCGGTGGCGGGGGTGGAGGCGATGCATCGGCAACCAACGGCCAGCAGGGCCAGATGAGTTCTGCGGCCGCATCGGGCGGAAGCGGGAGTGGCGGCTCGGGCAGCAGCGGCGGAGGGGGCGGCGCCGGCGCAAGCGCAGGGGGCGCTAATGGAAATAACGCCGACAGGTTTTCTGGAGGGGGCGGTGGCGCGGCCGGCCGGATACGGCTGAACATCTGGAGCCTTGGGGATTTCACATTGGGTGGCAACAGCGTCGTCAGCCCGAGCGATGTCCCGGGTCCGCCCGCCCAGTGCACCGGGCTGTGCAGCCAGGGCTACGTAGCCACTTGGTGAAAATTAGTTCCTAGTTCCAAGTTCCCAGTTCCCAGTTAGAACCGGGAACTAGGAACTTGGAACTTGGAACTTGGAACTTGGAACTGGATCTAAAGGATCTCAGTCCTTCAGCTTCTTCAGCCGGAAGGCCACCCAGGAAGCCGCTTGTTCGAAACCTTGCTCGCGGTAGAAACGCAGCAAGTTCGCGTAGCGCTCGATCACGTCGAAGCCCACGCTGTGATGCAGCTTGCGCAGGCAGACCGGGCAGAGGTACAGAGGCGCGGCGTCGCTCTGCCGCAGGTTGGACGAGCCGTTCATGCCGCAGTGGTAGTGGGTACAGGGCTTGATCCCGAACAGGCGGCCCACTCCGCGGGTCAGCATCTTGCATGAGCGCAGCAAGAACAGCTTGTCATCGCCAGGCCCGCGTGGCTGGCCGTAGAAGGTCGGGTCGAACCGGGCGAAACCGACTACGCCGACGCGGTCGGGCACCTTCGCCTGGGCGAAGACGTAGTTGTAGCCGAACCCTGGAAAGATGTCCTCCATGGTGATCGCCACCAGGCAGAAGGCGTTGTCCGGCAGCCGCGGCTTGAGTAACTCGAACACGTCCCAGGTCAGAAGTTGCCGCCTTGGTTTGTCGGGATCCGAGCGGGGTTCGATGACGCCTTCGATGGGCAGCGGGGTGAGCACCTCGACCTCCAGGCCGAAGAAGACCTCGACGCACTCCTCCATGATGGCCAGATCGGGGCTCCTGCCGGGTGGGAACCGGCCCAGCGGCTGCAGCAAGATCTTGCGCCGAACACCGGTCGGCCGCCGGTCGGCATTGACGGTGACGAAATGCTCGAAGGTCTCGCCGGGCCGGCTGCGAGGGTCGTTTGGTGCCAGGGGCTGGAAGTCCACCGGGTCGAGCGCACGCTTCATGACCTCGGGGAGTCCTTCCCTAGAGCCGATGGCGTCGACCCCGGCAGCGGTGGGTTCCCGGTCGAAAACGAGGCGGAGCCAGACGCCGGTGGCTATTAGCGCCAGGTAGATGATCAGCGATTTCTTCTTCATTCATACGCCCCCGGTCACCGCTCGGGGCAGTCTACTGGATCCGATCGACCCGAGTCAGCCGAAATCGCTACATCCCACGTTGATCAGCTTTTTTACCTACCGGGACCTTTTCATGGGCCGGTTGCGCCAGCGGCTTCAGGCGCGCCTTGAGGAACTGAAGCGGGTCAAGGAACCGTTCCTCGAGCGCGGCCCGCGTCATGGTCAGCCACGAGGCTGCGCCGTGGTCGTCGAAGCGCTTGCGGACCTCGAGGTGGAGGTGGTCGTAGCTGCCCCCGAGATCCTTCGCCTCCCTGCGGGTGTAGAGCCGGCCGAGAGGGGTGCGAGGGCCGACCTGCTGGCCCGGGGTCACCAGCACCTCGGCCAGGTGCTTGTAGGAGGTGAACAGGGTGCTGCCGTCGGGCAGCCGGTGCTCGACCACCACGGTGGTGTGCGGCGCGGCCAGGTGGATCGAGCAGACCGCCCCGGCCGCCACGGGATGGACCAGCTCGCGCGCGGTGCGTTTTCTGGGAGCCAGGTCGGTACCCGTATGGAGATGTCCCTTGCGGTAGCTCGTCCTGAGGGCGCCGAACGGGCTCACGAGCCGAACGGTCCCGAGCGCCTTGCGGTCCCGGGTCTGGAACGGCAAGTACCAGTCATCCGCCGTCCGGGCCGGCTCCACCTCGACCGCGCTGTCGGCAAACCGCGCGGCCTCGGACGCGATCTCGTCGACCCGCCCGGTTCGCTCCCGGTCCGCCGGACCTGCCAGCACCAACCAGGCCAGCACCCAGTAAACGGTGATCCTGCACACCACGGCATTCACCTCCTGGTTCGCTCGTTATTCAAGCAGGATCCGTGCCCGATCGCCGAAGGTAATGGATACCACCGGAAGGACGGGAGATTCCAGCAGGGTAGGGACATCCCCCGGCACACAGGGCGTGTCAGCCCGGCCACGGTCCTGTAAACATTGCCGATCTATGTCTGATTTTATTACTCGACAGTGCTGATGGGACTAGCTGTTACAGACCCTTCCCGGTTGTGTTCTATTCATGCCATGTGCTAGGATCTAGCAAATCCTTTCTGCGGGAGGAGCGGCGAAATGCGATCGAACAGGCGGACCGTGTTTCTTGGCCTGGTGGTTCTGCTGTCGGCCATGGCCTGCGATGATCCGAGCTGCGGGGGATGTGTGACGCCGCCGGCTGAGCCGTTTCCCGAGCAGCCCAGGGTGTACGACGGGGTGCAGGTGCGGCTGACCGACTCGGGCGTGGCTTTCATCGAGCAGAGCCTCCCGACCATGATCAGAATCCTGCTCCAGGACGGCTTGACGTTCGAGATCCCTACCAGCGAGCAGGACCTCGGTATTACGGTCACCATCTGCCAGATGCCCTGCCAGGTCCAGGTGGAGATACAGAATGCGGCCTTCAACCTGATCGAGCCCGACAGGATTGCCATAGATGCCACCGTCGACGTCGACGGTGCGATCGCGATCGACTCCATCCTGGGCTCCTGCGAGATTCCGATCCTGATGCGCGACAAGCCCGTCTCGGCCCAGGTCATCTTGCAGGTCGATCCGGCCACCCGCTTCTTCAACTTCGACGTGTTCAGCATCGAGGTTGCCATCGATGACGACGACTACCAGATCGTGTGCCCGGACTGGCCCGACTTGCTGCTGGAGGAGATCAAGAGCGTCATCACCGTCATCCTCAACGTCCAGGTCCATGAAAAGATCAACACGGCCATCAAGGATCTGGTCATCGAGCAGACCTGTGCGACCTGCGACTTCTACACCGCCGGCTGCCCCGCCGGTTCGGACTGCTCCGGAAACGGTTTCTGCACCGGGCCCGGCGGCTGCGTCATCAAGCCGCTGGGATTGGTAGGCGAGCTCGATCTGGGCGCGCAGCTCGAAAGCATCGACCCGTCCAGCGACGCCACCCTGGACATCCTCGTGGCGCTGGGCCAGGCCCAGCAGCCCGATCTGCAGCCGCTCGTGAGCGATAACGGGATCCTGGCGCGGTTAATAGGCGGCTCCTACTCCGACCGGCACGCCTGTGTGCTCGAACCGGACCCGGCCCAGGTGCCGGACACCGGGAGCGCGCCGACCATGCAGTTCGGAGACGTCGTTCCTTCAACAGGGGCTTCCTACATGGTCGGGGCGGCGGTCGCCGACATGTACCTCGATCACTTCGTCTACCAGCTCTGGCGCAGCGGATTCCTGTGTCTGACCATCGACTCCTACAGTCTGGATCTGCTCAGCTCGGCCTCGCTGGCCCTGATCCTGCCGTCCCTGGACACGCTCACCAACGGCGCCAACCTGCCGGTCCGGCTCGCGCTTCACCCGCTGGGTGTGCCGAACGTGGAGGTCGGGGCGGGCACCTTCCTGCCCGACGGCTCGGTGGACGAGCCGATCCTGTACTTCTTCATGCCCGAGTTGCGGATGGACTTCTTGGTCAGGCTGTACGGCAGGTGGGTGAGGTTCCTGTCTGTGCTGCAGGACGTGCGGATCGACGTGGCGCTGGAGTTCACGCAGCACAACAGCGTGAAGCCCATCCTGGACGGAGACAGCATCGCGATCAGCGACGTGGTGGTCTCCGGCCACGAGTTGCTGGCCGAGCCCGAGCAGCAGCTCGCGGATCTGGTGCCGCAGCTGATCGAACTGGCCCTTCCGCAGTTGCTCGGGTCGCTGCAGGAGTTCGACCTGCCCAGGGTGGGGGACGCCGTCCTGGAAGTCAAGTCGGTCCGGGGTGAGGTGCAGCGCGCGGGCACAGACTACTACGAGTTCCTGTCCCTTTACGCCGATCTCGTGCTGGGTCAGCCCCGTCCGCTTCGGCCCTGCAGTCGTCCTCGTCTTGTTCGGCCCGGCCGCAGTTCGGCGACCGGCTCGAAGCCGCACTCGATCTTCTCAGAAGAGAGAAAACTTCCATGACGCCGACAGACGATGGCTCCGACAAGAAGGGCTTTTCCGTCAACGACAGGCGCTGGTGGCTGCAGGACGACGTGGACCTGGACGAGCTGGCCGGCCAGGCGGTCGACAGGAAGCCGACCTACGTCGAGGAGCTCGAAGGCCGGCTGCAGGAAAATGACCGGTTGCTGGCGGAGTACATCCAGGCCCACAAGTCCTCGAAGGCCGACATGGAGCAGGTTCGCCAGCGGCTGGAGCGCGAGCACGAGCGTCGCCTCGACGTGGAGCGCGCCAGGCTGGCGGAGCCGTTCGTGGAGGTGCTCGAGAACCTGCAGCGGCTGCTGGACTCATGCCGGAACCCGGCCGACGACGATCCGCTGGCTGCCGGCGCCTCCCTGGTGGTCAAGCAGCTGGAGGATCGACTACGGGCGATCGGCCTGCAGCCCGTCGAGGCCGAGGGCCGGCCGTTCGATCCCGGCACCATGGAGGCGCTGATGACCGCCGAGGTGCCGGAAGACCAGGACGGGCTGGTGCTGGAGGTGATCCGACCGGGATTCACGCTCGGGGAGCGGCTGGTTCGACCGGCCGGCGTCCGGGTGGGGGTGGCCAGAGGGCGGTGAAATAGCTCCCGCCGCTGATCACCTAGCCGCCCTTGATCTTCCCGTCCAATTTCGCGATGATCGGCCCTGGACGAAAACCAACCAGACGAGGGTACACATGAATGCATGGAAGGAATCGGACTCCGAACGTCTGCTGGCCGGGATGGATCTGTTCGCCGACGTGGACGCCCGCGACCGTGACGAGCTGGCCAGGAAGGCCACCCACCGCACCTACAAGGCGGGCGAGCTGATCATCCACACCGGCGGCGGCGGCCACAGCCTGTTCGTCGTCATCTCGGGCAAGGTGCATGTCACCATCGAAGGCGGCCCCAAGGGCCAGCAGGTCGTCTCGACCTTCGGACAGGGTGAGATCTTCGGCGAGATGGCCCTGCTGAGCCACGCCCACCGCACCGCCACGGTGACGGCGGTCGGCGAGGTGGAGGCCCTGGAGTTCGCGGCCGACGACGTGCGGCCGCTCCTGGACGGGTTCGAAGGGTTCAAGGCCAAGCTCAGCCACATCAACGCCGAGCGGGAAAAGGAGCACAGGGCCGCTCTGATGGGCGACTGAGGGTGCCTATTGCCGTGAAAACATGGCCCCGTACAAGGTCCCCAAGATCATCGAGTTCAGGGACGAGCTGCCGCTCACGACAATCGGCAAAGTCGACAAGAAGGTTCTCAGATAGAGAGTGGAGAGAGGGTGAAAAATGAAAACGATCAAGGACTTCATCTCGGTAGTGGACATGCAGACGGTGATCGTCTCCCTGCTGGCCGTGGGGTCGACATTTGCCTGCAAGTACTTCGGCATCGTGGCTGAGATCCCCACGGGGCTGATCGGCCTGGCGGTGGTCTTCCCGATCGTCTTTTCCATCAACGCCGCTTACAAGCGGCGGGAAGAGGCGCTCAAGTACTTCGGCGGGGTAAAGGCCCACGCCGTGGCCCTGTACTACGCCCACCGGGACTGGGTGCCGGGCGAGGGCGACGCGGAGTCGGACCACTGTGGGCGCGTGAGGAAGATCATCGAGGACCTGCTGGCGGCCATCGGGGAGGACCTCGGGCAAGGAGGGCGGGACGCGGTCGGTCTGCGCCGGGTCCTGGGCGTCTTCTCCCGGCTCTCCAGATCCCACGAGGAGCTTCGCAAGGCCAAGGTCAGCGGCAGCGAGATATCCCGCGCCAACCAGTACGTGAGCAAGATGATGATCGACTACGAGCGGATGAGGAACATCGCCACCTATCGCACTCCGGTCACCCTGCGGGCCTACAGCAGCGTATTCCTCAACCTGTTCCCGGTGGCCTTCGGCCCCTATTTCGCCTCGCTGTGCGTCAAGTCCGAGTCCTTCCCGGCAGTAGGCTACATGGTGGCCGTCCTCTACAGCCTGGTGCTGGTCACCCTGGACAACCTCCAGGAGGACCTGGAGGATCCCTTCGACGACTTGGGCGCCGACGACATCAAGCTCGACGTGGTCGAGGACTACCGGCCGGTGATCGCCCGGTAGGGCCGCGAGGAGGAGGAGGCATGCCCACGAACGCCCACGAGGAACTCTGCGCGAGGATGATGGTTCCCGGTTCGGCTCGCATGGCCCGGATCTGGGAGTTGATCGCGGACGAGACCGATGCGGGGTTGCTCCTCGCCATGCCGGGCACCGTGTCCGAGCTGGCCGGGGCGACCGGCGTGGACGAGAAGGAGATCGAGGGCCGCGCCGAAGAGCTCTTCCGGCGGGGCGCGGTCTTCAAGTCCAGAAAACCCCATGGCACCGTCCATCGATCCCCCAAGCACCTGATCCAGTTCCACGACTCCTCCAACCAGTGGCCCGAGGCGCCCGAGGAACTCTTCGACCTCTGGAAGGAGTTCATGCACCACGAGTATCAGGCGCTGCTGGCCACGATGTTCTCGGCCGGCTTCCCGGCCTTCATGCGCGTGGTGCCGGGCCTCGAGATGTTGGAGCGGCTTGACGAGGTCGAGCCTTTCGAAGACCTGCGCGACATGATCGCCAGGGCGTCCGACATAGCGGTGTGCAGGTGCCCCTGCGCCCTGGTGGAGCGCAACTGCGACCCGTCGTCCGTGGAGAGATGCCTGCAGCTGGGCAAGGGAGCCCGGTATGTCCTCGAGCGCGGGACCGGCCGTTCCCTGCCCAGGGACGAGGCGCTCGATCTGCTCCGTGGGATGGAGGAGCGGGGGCTGGTCCACATCGTCGAGAACAAGAAGGGCCTGGGAACGGTCATCTGCAACTGCTGCACCTGCTGTTGCGCCATTATTAAACCCTTCATGTCCGACCCGGCCTGCCGCCCCATCCTGGCCGCCAGCCTCTACCGCGCCACCATCTCCCCGGATCTGTGCACGGCCGACGGCCTGTGCGAGGACGCCTGTCCCATGGGCGCCGCCCGCCTGACCGACGGCGACGAGGCGGCGCAGGTGGACGCCGACCTGTGCATCGGCTGCGGCCTGTGCCTGGCAGCCTGTTCCGCAGACGCCATCCGCATGGAGAAGATCCGGACCCCGGATTTCGTTCCCGATTGAGAGATGATGAATATGAAATGGTTGAAAGTCGGTACGTTTCTGCTTTTTACAGGTGGTTGTCTCGGAGATGTGGATGTACCGCCGCCGGCTCCAACCCTGTTTCCCTTCGAATCTCCGACCCGTCGTGTCAGGCAGACAATCGAGGGGTCCAAGCCGGCTGGAACAGCTGTACTCGATCATGGTGAAATCATCGTCCCGCTCGACGATCTCGAAACCTGGGTCTACGTCCTCACCTTGGAGCCCGGCGAAAACCACCTGGACCTGACCAGCCGGAAAGGAAGCGGCAAGGAAAGCGTCGAGCACACATTGGCGACCATCGTTTTCGAGCCGGATTTTCCGGCACAACCGGCATTGGATCCGGTGACCTCTCCGACAAATACAACTGCCCAGTGGATCGGTGGGACCAAGCCGGCGCAGACTTCACTTCAGCTCAATGAACTGGATGACCAGGGCACGCTCCTTTCCGACATCGTGATTTCTGAACAGAACGCCAGCAGCGAGTGGAGTCACAACTTGCACCTTGGCGGCCAGGAGCAGGTGTATTTCTTTTCGCTGATTGCCAAAGACTCTCGCGGCAAAGCCAGTGAACCGGTCGACTTCGAAATAGAGCTGGATCTGACTCCCCCGGAACCGGTCTCACGCTACCCGTTAGATGGAGAAAGCGATCTGCCGACCAACACGCTGATCTATCTGGTCATGGACGGACCTTTGTCCCTTTCGATGGACAACTTGAATCCTGCTATCCTGGTCGTCAGTGACGGTGACGGCAGCCTCGTGCCTTCATCACTGCTTTACAACCCTTTGAGCTACAGTTTGCTCCTGGCTGCATTACTGGGTCCGGACATGACATACACCGTCAGTCCGAATCCGGACCTGATCATCGATCTGGCCGGCAACCCGTGCCCTGTACAGGCGGATTGGAGTTGGACGTTCACGACCGGGAGTGAGTCGGAAAACAGCGCACCCAACGCGCCCATGCTGGACGACACTGTTGGAGTGGATCCATTGACTCACCGGACTACCGCTGAGAGTGTGGAACTGATCGGCACCAAGGACTCTCTCACGTCGATATGGGTCAACAGAAGCGAGATAGTGGCACTGAATCCATCACTCGACTGGAGCTATTCCTACGCTCTCGGCGTTGGTGAAAACAGCCTGGAGATCATATCCAAGAACAGAGTGGGTATTTCGAGCACGCCGGTATCGATCATGATCATTCGCGATCTCATCCGTCCCGCGACGCCTACGCTCGAGCCCCAGCCTCCCGGGTCGGTGACCGATCCAATACTGGTGCTGGAGGGCGCCAAGGAAGCCAACACCTCCATCCTGATCAACGGCTATGTAGTAATCCCCAGAAACCCGGATACTACCTGGGTGTACAATGCCGACCTGGTTCCCGGCACGAACGAGATCGATCTCAGGGCGAAAAACGCACACGGCACCCTCAGTGAACCCCTGCGTTTCCTGGTGGATTTCACCCAGGTGTACGAAGGCCCGGTCGAAGCCGGTTCCAAACTGATTATCTCTTTCTCGCTCAGAGACCTTTCCCGGGTCGAGCCCGTGCGAGGCTCCTTCGACACAGGAACCAATCGCTACAGCATCGATGCCTGGCTCGAAGGTCCGCTCCAGCCCGGCGAAGTCTGCGAGTTTGATCAAGCCAGGAAGGAACGCAAGAACATACGCTACGTGGCCACCATGGTCCACTACATCGGCTCGAAAGCGGCCCACAACAACCCGTTCTGGGACGCAGACTACAGAGCGCCCGACTACCTGGCTGCCCTGGTAACCGGTGGAGTGTTCGAATATATGGGTATCGGCACAGATGCCGATCGGAGAGACGACACCACTGGATTCCAGGGAGGAGAACTCGTCGACGGGACCGGAAAGATCAAGATGGGCATAGCCGACCTGGTGAATATCGACGGCGTCACCGAGGCGACTGTGTCAGCCGGATTTCACATGATCGAGTGGATTCCACTCGATCGGGACCTGAGACGCATCCGGCAGGGAGAGTATTTGATTCACATCCTGCTCGGCCTCGACCGGGACCCAGGCTGGGTGGCAGGCAATGACCTGGAGACCTGCTGGGGTGATGACGATTTCGCCGATACGAGTCAACACAGGATTGTCAGGAGAATGAGCCTGGGTGCGGTTCCCTATTCGGTCACCGTTGGACAGACCGGTGAAATGGCTGCACCGGATTCAGAACAGGGAGCAGATCAGCTCCGCTATCTCACACCTCAGGGTGTGACCTTTCGCTGGACCAGGACCGACTGAGAGATACCGCCTGAGGCAGAGTCTTTCCCTGTCAGGGACACGCCACTCCAGGCGGGCAGTAGGTTATCTTGACGGCGTAATTCTGACCATCGCCGATGGGATTTATGAACTTGTCGGGATCCATGTACAAGATACGCTGCCCGATCAAGTTGGGGTCGACAGGCGTTTCGGGACAAGGCCATATATTGCTGCCCTGGCAATCGCAGGTAATCAACCCGTCACCGTAGTATTGGTGTATGTCCGAAATCGCGCAGGCATCGACGTATTCGAGCAGGCCCCTTTCCTCGAGGTAGATCGTCTGAACCGTAATGCCATCAAACTGTATCATCCCCTCGGCCCGGTGAGGCCCTATGTCGTCGTGTGCCGGGTCGTCCCAGCAGGTCTCACGGTCCATTGCGAGGAAGTGGGCGTAGTGGAGGTAGATGTCACCGTTCGCCTGTCTGGCCCGGTCGATAGTGGGGAGTATGTTGATCAGATACTTGCCCGGGTCGACAGGCATTCCTGCATGGTCCGTCAGGTCCCATTCGTAGGTCTTGGTGACCTGCCATTGTCCCAGAGGCGGACCGGTGACGGGGTCCTGTCCCGAGTCGATTGTCGCTTCGGTCAGTCCGTCGACGTAAGGCTGCTGGATCGCCTTCATCCGGGTAATCCACTCGCCCCAGGGGGTCTGCCAGGGATAGTGCAGCTCGGGATGAGTTGCCTGGTTGCCGGTGGCACCGGCAGGCCATTGCTCGCCGGTGGCGGGGTCACGCCTGTCCACATCCACAGGCACCGGCCAGTGGCCGCCGTTCTCCGGGTCGGTGGGATTCAACCATTGCCCGAACTCGATCAAGGCCGCCAGGTAGTTGGGAGCCCGGTAGTTGGAATCGTTCCACCAGCCGCTGCAAGGGGGACCGGGAACCAGCGGATCGCAATGTTGACATATACCGTGACTCACAGTGGCCACGTAGCGCGTATCCTGGCGCTGCTTCTTGACGTCATCGAAGATGCAGTTTTCTGCATCCAGGTAGGGTCCCTCCACCCAGATATCCACTCCGAAATGATTGAGCTCCGGGCCGGCCGGTCGGACGACTGCCCGGTAATACATTTCGTCGCCGATGTAATCCCATAGATCGACGAGATCGAATTCGATGATCAGCTTGGCGGGCATGACACGCGTGGTGAAATACCAGGTGTCATCAGCGACGAGGGTATTGCCTGCCAGATCGGCGACCGTACCCTTGACGATGATCATGTATTGGTTGTTCTCGGTCAAATCACCGCTCGGCACCAGAGAAATGACGGGGTCGCCGTCCGTGCAGCTGACAGTAGAGGTAACCGTCTGGATGTAGAAGCTCTGATCTGTCACCGTGGCACAGTCCGGCGGTTCGTTGAACTCAACCGACACCGTCGGCAGCAAGTCCACGTCGACTTCGTTCGGGCCAGGTGTCCTCTGGACGATTTGAGGAGCTTGAGTGTCCAGTGTGATGTTTGCGTCGACTACAGCCACCGTGGTTCCGCTCTGGTCCCGGGCCTCGAACTGGAAAGGATTGTCCCCTTCCACGAGATCTGCCTGGTACTGCCAGACGGTCTCGTCTCCTGAGGGAACCTCCTCGTTTCCATCCACCCAGACCGAGTATCCGGCCGATTTGGTCCCGGTAAAAGTGAATGGAGTCTGGTTGACGCTCCGGGGATATGGGTCGATGGTGAACTCTCCGGAAGTCCGGGTCACCGTGAAATCCGTCGAAGTCACACTCACATTCCCCGCCGAATCTTCACTGGTCAGACTGAAGGTATTGTCCCCCATCGCGAACGGAAAACGGTAACTCCACGAGTCGAGAACGTCCTTGGAAACGATTACGTTCCCGTTGGAGATGACAGAGCTCCCGGATTCCTTCCAGCCGCCGACAGTTGCCCCGTCCAGAACCGTGTACCGTGGCGGAGCCGGATTGTCTATCGTCGGAGGGTCCGGAGGAGTCTCGTCTATTGTGGAACCTGTAGTAAACTGCCAGCCCACATCAGCGGCCAGCGTGTTGCCGGCCATGTCTGCGACATCCGAGAACAGTGAAACCGTGTAGGCAGTATTCTGCGCCAGGTTGGCGTCTGGTGTGAGTGAGATCGTCGGGCTGCCCGGGCTGCATCCAATAGTTGCGCCAACGCCCTGGATCATGAAGACGTCCGAGGTAACGGTGTCACAGTTGAGCACTTCGCTCAGAGTAACCGAGACAGAAGTATTGATCGCCACGTCGGTTTCATCCGGGGCCGGCACCCGAGCAACCACCGTCGGTGCAATGCTATCCAGGGCGATGTCGACCGTTTCTGATTTAAAGGTAGCGCCCTCGGCATCCACGGATTCGAACGTGAAGGTGTTGTCACCTTCTTCGAGGTCCAGAGACAGATCCCAAACGGCCGTCTCACTGGCCGGGACCTGTACGGTGCCGTCGACGTGCACGGCATGACCCGCGGGCTTCTGGCCCCTGAACAAAAACGGTGAAGTGTTGGTCAGTGCTGGATAGGTGTCGATTGAGAAATCACCGTCATCTCCTCCATTGCTGGAATCACCTCCGCATCCCAACCAAGCCAATGTGATCATCAGGGGAACCAGGACCATTATCCAGGAAGATCTCGCTTTCATGACGTCTCCTCGTTCACATGGGTATCATGTGGATTGGGATCTCAGCTTGGTATAATCGCACGGATCTGGCTCACGGGTCAACTAGAACAGCTTCTCCAGGCGGTCGCCGTAGCGTTTCAGGACCTCGCGGCGCTTGAGCTTCAGGGTGGGCGTCAGGATGCCGTTTTCGGTGGTGAACGGGTCGGACACCAGCAGCACCTTCTTGGGTATCTCGTACGGGGCGTACCCGGCGCAGAGTCGCTCTATCTCCGCAAGGATCAGATCCTGGGCTCTCTTGTCCTCGACCAACTCCCCGGGACCTCCGCTGATGCCGTTCTCCCCGGCCCAGGGGCCGAGGGCGGCGAAGTCGGGCGCTATCACGGCGACGTTGAAGCGGCGGTTCGAGCCTTCCACCATGGCGTTGTCGACATAGGGGCTCAGCTTGATGGTCTCTTCCAGTGCGGCGGGGAACACGTACTTGCCGTTTTCGAGCTTGTACTGCTCCTTGATCCTGCCGGTGATGTACAAGAAGCCGTCCTCGTCCACCCAACCGCGGTCGCCGGTCGCCAGGCCGCCGTCGGGTCGCAGGACTTTTTCGGTTTCTTCGGGCAGGTTGTGGTAGCCGGCCATGACGTTGGGGCCGTACGCGATGATCTCGCCGTCGTGGCTGTCCTCGCCGGTCTGGGTCTTGTCGATTTCGACCCGGCAGCCCATGATCGGCCGGCCCACGCTGCCGCGCCTGCAGGCCCCCGGGAGGTTGGCCGTGTGTGCCGGGGAGAGCTCGGTCATGCCCCAGGCCTCGTATGTCGGAATGCCGATGTCCTCGAAGAAATCGGCGATCGCGGGGTTCAGGGCCGCGCTCGAGCTGACCGCCAGCTTCACCCGCCCGCCGAGCTTGTCCCGGATCCTTCTGAAGACGATCCTGTCGGCCAGCTTGAATTTCAGCTCGTTGATCAGCCCGCCGCGCCCGCCCTGTTGCCGGGCGCCGCGCCGGACGCGGGCCGCCTCGATGCCCATGTCGAACAGGAACTTGCCCAGCCCGCCTTGCTCCTCGATCTTCTTGTGAATCCCGTCGTGGATCTTGTTGAAGACCAGGGGCACGCCCGCCAGCACGGTTGGCCTGACCTTCTTGATGTCGTCGGGGATCGTGGCGGGCCGCTCGGCGAAGCCGGTGGAGGCGCCGGCGTGGACCAGCAGGTGCAGCTCCGCGGTCTGGCCGAAGGAGTGGGCCCAGGGCAGGAAGGATAGGGTGCGATCGTCCTTTCCCAGATCGCCGGGGTTCTCGTGGTAGCAGGCCACGATGTTGCTGGACAGGTTGCGATGGGTCAGCAGCACGCCCTTGGGGTTTCCCGTGGTGCCGGAGGTGTAGATCAACCCGGCCGCGTCCGAGCCGTCCGGGTGGACCGCCTGGATCGGGTTCAGCTCGCCGATCCGTTCCAGCTCGACCAGCGTGCCCGGGCCCCGGCCTTCGATCAGGTAGACCTTTTCGAGCGATTCGATCCGGTCGGGAAAATCCTCGACCTTTTCCATGATCTCCGGCCGCGACACGAACAGGACCCTGGAGCCGGAGTCTTCGACGATGTACTTCCAGATCCGCACGAGCTCGGCCTCGTACATGGGTATCAGGCGCGCGTTGCGCCCGTAGGCGGCGTAGGCGATAACCGCCCACTCGACCCGGTTGTCGGCGATGATGGCCACTCCGTCGCCCTTGCCGACGCCGATATGCGCAAGCCCCCCGCGGAGGTTGTCCACCCGTCCGGCCACCTCGCCGTAGGTGACCCACTCGTACGCGCCCGTCATGCTGTTCTTGGTTCCGAACAGGGGCCTGTCCCGGTGCTCGGCGACCGACTCTTCGAATATCTCCACGAGGTTGTACGGTCCCGGAACTTCCTCGATAGCAGCAGCCATGCGAGTTCCTCTCTGGGCACGGTGTCTATTGTTTTCTTACCACGGGTTCTCGATGACCCCGGAGCCGTCCGTGAAATAGGCGTGCAGGAAGGACGTCACCTGGCGCCGGACGGCGTCGGTAGCCTCGGGGCTCTCGTCCTCGTCCAGCAGGAACCCGTGCCTGGCGGGGTCGAACTGGAAGAGGCCGTGCAGGTGGGCCGGGGAGTCGACGATCTCCAGCCCTTCCACCTCGCGGGAGTACGGCCTGACCAGGGGGCAGTCGAAGACCCGGGCCAGGTTCTCGGTCGCGATGTTGGGCATGGCGAAGTCCCCGATAACCTCCTGCATGAGTATCTGGACGGCCTGACCGCCGGGCTCCGAGGGCAGGTACGGCCGGTAGAAGTGGATCGGGTCCGCGCGGTCGAAGAGCGTCTGCACCAGGGCTCCCAGCTTGAGGATGATGTCCTCGGCGTAGAAATCGCCCAGGTAGTGCTGCAGCGTCGAGGCATATCCGCCCCCTCCCACGTTGACGACGACCGCTCCGACGGAAGGCTCCAGCGCCGCGACCATGGCGGCCACCTGGGCGCCGATGGACTCTCCCACCAGCGTAAGCCTGCCCGGGTCGAGATCCGGCAACCCGTCGCCGGTTCCCGAAGGGACGAAGTCGAGTGCGGCGATCGTCTCGTCCGTTTCGAGGGCCTGAACCAGGCGCATCACGTCGGCGACGCACTGCTCGAAGTTGGCCCGGATGGCCGGTATGTTGCCGAAGTCGAGGAATCCGTGGCCCGTCACGGGTCTCTCGCCGTGCTCCACCAGGTCGATGGCCACGACGGCGATCCCCTGTTCCGCCAGGTAGCCCGCGACGTAGAGGGCCCACTCCTTGCGCCCCCCATGCCCGTGCTGGAGGATGACCACGGGAAACGGCTGCTTGCCGGCGTCGGCGGGCAGCGCGAGGACGAAGGGCAGACTCTCCGTGGAGACGATCTGCGGCGTGCCGTCGGCCCCCTGCTGGATCACGCCGTCGGGATTGCGGAAGCCGGGCGAGTCGAACGAGCCCCGGGCCACCAGGCCGATGTGCTCGAGCCGCAGGGCGCCTTCCGGGGCATCCGGGAGATCCTGCGGGGCGTACAGGTCGGGCTGGCCGTCCTGATCAGAATCGAAATCCACCCGGGGTGCGGGAACGCCGTCGCGAAGCAGCTCGCGTATTGAGCTCAGCTCGCGCTGGACGGACTGGGTGGTGAAGACCACCGCCGCCGCCACCTCGTCCCTTCCGAGCGCGATCGGGTCGTCGAACAGGGGCTGCAGGTCGCCGCGCTGGGCCTCGATCAGGCCGCGGTCCGCGTGATCCTGCGGAACGGGACACCTGCCCGAGGCGTAGGAGAAGTCCGCGGTCGGCCCGACGGGAGTGCCGTCGGCGGCCAGCACTCCCCGGGTGACCACCACGGCGTAGCGGGTCCCGCCCGCGAGCGGCCTGGCCGGCTGGACCGAGAGGACGTGCTCCTGCCCTTCTCCCTCGTCGAACGACCGGTACTCCACCCGGACCGGGATTCTGTGGGTGTACGTCGGCGAGTCGATCGAGACGTCCACGACGAACACGCTGCTGCCGGGCAGCGCGGACTCCTCCGGACCGGAGGGGAGGCTGCCCTCGTCGATCTCGCCGGAGAGGGGGACGAATGCGGGCGCCCACGCGCTGAACCCGTCGAACGTGTTGAGGAGGCCTACGAACTCCGCAGGCTCCATGACCACCGGAAGTCCCCGCTCGATGACCGGGGTGCCTTCCGGGGGCAGATCGACCCGTCGCCCAGTCGGGGTGCCGTGGTCCTCCTTGGTGAACAGGTCGCAAGGATACGGCGTCACCTCGCCCCGGGCGACGCCGTACAGGGCGCGCACCGAGGCCTGCGGCTCGGGCACGCAGGGCTCCTCTTCGCCTCCGCATCCGAGCGCGACCGCCATCAGCGCCACGGTCAAGCCATGACGGAAAACGGCCGGGTAGGAACACCATCCGGAAGATCTGGAGCTTTGAGCGTTCATGGCTTCTCCATCAGCTACTCGTGCAATTCGGTTGATCGCGAGCCATCACACATGTTGACACACCTTCGGAAAACAATGTACCCCAATGTTTGAATCGAGGAGCTCGGATTTGTTGAGCAGGCTGTTTTCCAACGTCGACTGGAAGGTCCTGGCCAGCCTGGTCGGCCTGATGGTCGTGGTGGTGTTCTTCTGGAGCAGCCTGGCGGTCTACCCGCTGAAGATCCTGGTCGTGTTCTTCCACGAGCTGAGCCACGGGCTGGCGGCGCTTCTGACCGGGGGATCGATCGAGAGGATCGAGCTGGTGGCGCAGGAGGGTGGGCTGTGCGTCACCTCGGGCGGCAACCGGTTCGTCCTGCTGACCGCCGGCTACCTGGGCAGCCTGGTCTGGGGCGGACTGATCCTGTTGCTGGCGTCGCGGACCCGGATCGACCGGGCCGTGTCGATCGTCCTGGGCCTGATCCTGGTCGCGGTGAGCGTCTTCTTCATCCGGCCGTTTCTGGGCTTCGGCTTCTTCTTCGGACTGCTGGCCGGGCTGGCCCTCGGCGCCACCGGTGTACTGCTGTCCGAGGGCGTCAACGACTACCTGCTGCGGGTGATCGGTCTGACCAGCTGCATGTACGCCGTGCTCGACATCAAGAGCGACATCATCGACCGGCCCGGGATCAGGTCCGACGCGGCCATGCTGTCGGATCTCACCGGCCTGCCGACGCTGTTCTGGGGCTTCGTGTGGATCGCCGTGGCGGTGGTGGCGGCGTTCTTCTTCCTGCTCCTGGCCTGCAAGACCAGGCGCGGCGGCAAGGAAAACCAGACACCGCGTCTTGTTTCGTGACACGACTCCACTTCTGGAGCACAATGCCTCTCTTCTTGAGAGGCATCCGCGTTGTTCGCGGGTGCACTTGCAACGCGGGTTTGCGCAGGACAAGAAATAGAAATAACCCAAGGCTTCCGGACGAATTCGACGGTGCTGCCCCCTCCCTCCTAGGGAGGGGGGGGGTATAATTCGTTGAAATATAAGCATAAAACCCCCTCCCCCTCCGGGGGAGGGCGGAGGTGGGGGGGGCAGCACAGCGCGGATGGCTCCTTGAGATTCATCCTTGACACCGTTGAGGAACTGTCGTAGTGTAATCTTGCGATTGGGAGGGCTGCCCACGCAGCTCGCTGGGGCGTGTCTCCACCTGGTCGCCTTTTTCTTGGGGTATTCGTATTCAATGTATCTCTTCTACATGGACGAGTCTGGAGATCCGAATGGATGGAACTTCCAGGACAACTTCGTTCTGGCGGGTATTGCCGTTCACGAAGGTCAAGTCCGCCGTTTGTCCGGTGAGCTGGACGACGTGCAGCGACGCTTTTTCCCTGGCATAGCCGTATCCTTGGAGTTCCACGCCCAACACATCTTTGGGGGCAAGAGCCGATTTCGAACTATGGCATCGCAACAGAGAACGGATCTGCTGAATGCAGCCTATGACGTCACTGCGAATGCTAGATTTCCTAACCTCGTGGCCTTCATCACTGCCATTCACGTTTCTGCTGTCACGAATCAGCATCAAGCACTTCGCGATTGCCTCGAGGATATCTGCGAGCGATTCAACACCTTTCTAGTAAGGCAGTTCAGGGCTGGCTACCCCGATAAAGGCATGCTGATAATGGATCGCTCAGGCCGGGAACGTCGCATCCGCGAGTTGATGTCCACCTCCGCGGACAGGCAGAGGGAGCGGGACGAGATCCTGAGAACAAGGCAGGAGGACGTCAGGAAGATGGCCGAGATGGTGGCGGAGGTCCTGAAGAAGAACGTCCTGTGCGTCTTCGGAAACGAGAAGACGCTGACGGACAACAAGGAGATCTTCGACGATCTGATCAAGGTCATCGAGTAACCTGGTCCATCCACATGGAACGGACAGCCACACGCGTCATCTGCGCTGCCTGCACACTTCTGCTCGCACCGCCTGCGTCCGCCTTCGACTTCACCATCCCGTGGAGCGACCAGGAGGCCTCGTTCGAGATCACCGAGACCATGATCTTCGACTTCCACGACGACAACTTCGACGGCCAGGACCTGAACGACGACTACTACGACCTGCGCAACCGCCTTAACCTCAGGCTGGCGATCGACGACTTCACTCTCTCCGCCCGCCTGGACACCACCACCTTCTTCGATGAACCGGCGTTCCCCGAAGGCGCTGACAAGCCCTACCTGGGCCGCTACGGCCCGGAAAAGCTCACGGCCAGCTATCGCCACAGGAACGTACAGGTCTACCTGGGGGACTTCTATTCCTCGTTCGGGCGCGGCATGGCCCTGAGGATACAGAAAACCGAGCAGCTTGGCGAGGACACGTCATTGCTGGGCGGCAGGGTCCGTGCACAGATCGGTCCGGTGGAAGTCATCGCTCTGTCGGGCCTGGTCAACCCCACCAACACCGATGGGGTGACCGAGAAGACGCTGAAGGATCCGTACGACCTCGTGTCAGGACTCAGGACCATGTGGAGGATCGCCGACCCGGTCGTCGTCGGCGTCCATGGCGTGCACGTAAATATCAATCCGTTGGATATCAACAGGATTGCCAGCGACAAGATCGAGATGGGGCAACTTCCGGAACAGGTCCTTGTGGTAGGGACCAGCGTCGAGTTTCCGGACCTGTTCGACCGGGGAGATGTATACGCCGAGTTCAACTGGATGGAGAAGAAATTTAAAAAACCGGAATTGTCCGGCAGTGACGGAAACGGCTGGGCCTTGTACCTGGGAGGCAACCTCTTTCTCGGCAGCTGGACCTTGTCGGCCGAGTTCAAGACGTACAGCGAATATGAGCTCTTCACCGTCTCGGATTCGGGGCAATACCTGTCTCAGCAACTGGACTTCATCCGTCCGCCCACGCTCGAGCCCGAGGACATGGAGGTGAAGAACAACCATGACGTCACCGGCGCCCGGCTCGGGCTGGACTGGCGCCCCGGGGGAGGTGACACCCTGATCTTCGCCAGCTATGCGGGTTTTCGGGCTTACGAGATGGACCTGCAGGGCAAGCCGGCGACTCGCTGGATATACAACGCCAACCTGGGGGCGGAGCAGGACTTCCTCGATCGGCGGGGAAGGGCGAGGCTGGATTGTGGTATCCGAGAGGAGGTCCCCGACTATGCCGGAGGCGATCATCATCATCTGATCTACCTGAACGCATCTCTCAAGCTGCCCCTCGCAGCTCGACACAGCCTGGATTTCAACGCCACAAGCTGGTTGCTCCACGACCACAGAATGATCATCGTGTCTCGGGAAGTCGACGAAGAGGACACCATGAGAGGGAAGGTGACCCTGGATTATTCATGGTCGCCCTGGGGGTCCGTCGGCGTGATCCTGGGATACTCGGGATCGAGTGACCTGGCGGAGTTCTCAGGAGACGTCAGGCAGATGTTCCTGGCGGGCAGTCTGAACGTCAACCTGTTCGACTACGTGGTGGTCAGGCTCCTGGCGGGCCAGCTTCGCGGAGGCCCCGTCTGCGTGGGCGGGGCCTGCCGGATACTCACTCCGTTTTCGGGAGTGCGTCTCGAGACCGTCGTTCGTCTGTGAGGCGGCTACCGGGACAGTAGCTGCTGGACGACCGCCTCGATCGCGGCGGGATCCCAACCCTCTACCTTGTAGCGGATCACCATGCTTTGATCCACGATCATGTTGAGCGGGATGTAGCCCTGGTCGAAGAACTTGTTCGTCACTCTTCCACCGGGGTCAATGGCCACCGGGAAGGTCAGGTGGTACATCTTTATCTCCTTGCAGGCGTAGTCGAGCAGGGCCTGGCGCGAGCCGTTGTACGCGTCGTCCTCGATCAGCACCTGGAGGATCCCCAGCCCCTGGTCCACGTAGGTCTGGTAGAACTGCTCGATGCCCTGCATCTGCTGGTTGCAGGAGGGGCACCAGCCGGAGTGAACCATGATCAGCGTGGCTTTTCTGTCCACGTACTCATCCATGCAGATCATCTCGCCGTTGGAGTTGCACAGGCCATCCTCCAGGCACATGTTCTCCATGGTGTCGCCGTAGTGCGTTCCGTAGGGACCGGCCGGATACGGGTTCCTGCAGGAGCCGGTGGTCGGATTGCAGACCAGGCCCGGATCGCATTCCACCTGGACGCCCCATTCCCGGCACACGTCCTCGTCGAAGTCCCCGCATACCTGATATGCCTCGACCCCGCCGCCCACGCAGCGCCGGCTGTCCTGGCTGCACTCCTGGATGCAGTCGGGCACGCACATGCCCGCCTCGCACAGGTATTGCGGGCTGCAGACGGTCTGGTCGCTCCACTCCAGGCAGCCGTCGCCGTCGAGATCGACGCATTGCTCGAATGCCTCGATCCCGCCGCCCACGCAGCGCCGGTCGCGGCTCTGGCACTCGTCGTCGCACACGCACGCGCCGTCGACGCATACCAGGTTCGCGTCGCAGTTGGTGAGGCCGCCCCACTCGAGGCACTCGTCGTTGTCGAACTGGCCGCAGACCTCGTAGGCCTCGCCGACGTCGCAGCGCGTGGCGTCGAGTTCGCACACGTCGGAACAGTCGAAGACGCATTCGCCCTCGTCGCACAACATTCCGTATTCGCAGGCCGTCCGTCCGCCCCACTCCATGCACGGATCCTCGTCGCAGTCGGCGCAGACCTCGTAGTCGTTGTCCTGGCAGCGCTTGTTGCCCTCCACGCAGTCGTCGTCGCAGATCGTGACGCACTCGCCGTCCTCGCAGATCTCGTTCCGGGCGCAGGCGGTCGATTCGCCCCACACCAGGCATGGGTTGCCCTGGTCGAGGAAGCCGCATTCCTGTACGCCGTCGTCCCGGCAGCGCCTGCTGCCCTCCTGGCACTCGTCGGTGCACACGGTTGCGCACCGGCCGTCCTCGCAGGTCTCCTGCCGGGCGCAGGGGATCACCTCCGACCACTCCAGGCACGCGTCGTCGTCGTACTGGCCGCAACTCTTGTACCCTTCGCCTTCGCAGGCGCTTTCCCCCGCCTCGCAGTCGTCGGCACAGCCCTCGCCGTCGGTCCCGGCGTCCGTGTTCGTGCTGCCGCCGGTCTCCCATGCGCATCCGGGAAGGAGCAAGAGACCGGCGAGGACAAGTAAAACCCATCGGAAGATCAAGCGATTCATGAGGCCTCCCTGGCCGGGATTCCAATTCTGATACTAGACTTTTTCTAGACGTTGCGCCCGGGATTGTCAAGGGTCAGGCGTCGAGGACAGGGCTGACGCACGTATTCCACCCTCCCCCCCGCCCCCTCCCGCCAGCGGGAGGGGGGGTAATATGCTGATATCATGGTGGAAAACTCCCTCCCCCTTCAAGGAGGAGGGCGGGGGTGTGGGTGAAAAGAGTGCGACGAAAAAATCTGTCAATTTCTGTATCATCCGAAATTGTCGTATGATCACGTCCCGTTACGAGCGGCGAAAAAGACGTGCGTCAGGGCTGCCCCTTGCCACGTGGAGGGGGTCGGAGCGGCCAGGCTGGGGTATTTTTCCTCGCTTCTGCCATAAAATCGTTCCGCTGGAGTCCCGAAAGGCTGATTTTGTGGGGTATTCCCTTCTCGGCCGATCCCTCATGGCCGCACCGCTGGCTCATCTGCGCACAGCGCGGATGCCTCCCTCCTTGACGATTCTCGCCGTATGGCGGTAGAATTGATATTACCGCGATCTGCGGGAGTAGAGGAGGATACGGATATGAGAGCTACCCTGGTTCCCGGCGTGATGTTGCTGGCCTGCCTGCTGGCGTTCTTCGGTATTCCGGCCTGCAGCGGCTCGTCGTCGGGCGATGCTGACGGGGGTGACGGGAGCGGCGACCTGGACGGTTCTGGCACCGGGGACGATTCGAACGGGACGGACGGGGGAGGGCGGGACGGGTCGGGCGGGGACGTGCCCATCTGCGACGAGGTGGAGATCACCGCCTCCAGCGTGCCGCCCAACCTGCTTCTGGTGGTGGACAAGTCCGGCAGCATGGACGACTACACCAGCGGCAACAGCGGCCCCACCAAGATGCAGGACCTCAAGAACGCGGTAGACCTGCTCCTGACCCAGGGCCAGGGCAGCATCCGCTTCGGCTGGATGAGCTATCCCAACTGCGGCGGCGCCTGCAACTGGAACTACTGCGACCCGGGGACGGTCTCTGTGGGGGTCGGCGACGACTCGGTCAGCTCCATCCAGCAGAGGCTGAGCGCTCTGACATCCGCAGGCGGCACGCCCACGGGCGAGTCTCTTCAGGCGGCCGACTCATACTACACCGCCCTGGCGGACAGCCTGCACCGCTGCTTCGTCCTGCTGATCACCGACGGGCTGCCCACCTGCCCGTCGGGCGAAGGCAGTGACGCCACCCAGGCGGACGCCGACCTGTCGCTGCAGTGGGTCCGGGGGCTGCGCTCCAGCGGAGTCGACACCTTCGTGATCGGCCTGGGCGAGGGAGTCAACGAATCCAACCCGCAGTTGCTCAACGACATGGCCGAGGCGGGCGGCTGGCCCAGGGACGACGCTACCAAGTACTTCCAGGCCAACAGCCTGGCCGATCTCGAGGCCGTGCTGGACGAGATCGGCGGCATGGTGATCGGCTGCGACCTGGTGCTGGGCACCTTGCCCGAGTTCCCCGCCTACCTGTGGGTATACTTCGACGGCCAGGCGGTGCCGAAGGACACGGATCACGTCGACGGCTGGGACTACGACGCCCAGCGCAACGCGATCGTCTTCTACGGCTCCTACTGCGAGCTGCTCAGGGACGGCCAGGTCGAGAGCGTCGAGGTGGAGATGGGCTGCGCGCCGCCGGACTGATTCGCGCCCCCCCAGGAGAGAATATGTCGCGGTACGGCGAGCAGGTCCTGGACCGGCTCGAACGCTTCGTTTCGGACGTGGAGGCCGGGACCTCGGCCGAGCTCGTTCTCGTGCTGGCCCACCAGGCCGAGCGCTACCCGGATGTGCCGTTCAAGGTCGGCAGCCTGGCCGGCCTGGCTGCCCTGGTGGCCCTGGTGTTCCTTCCGCTCGACTTCATGGCCGAGTTGCTGCTGCTGGACTTCGCCCTGGCGTTCTGCCTGGGCTTTGCGGCCGGCAGGTTCTCCCCCCGGCTGACCCGCCTGCTGACGACCGCCCGACGCCGGGCGGCCGGCGTCGGGCGCGCTGCCCGCTCGTCCTTCGTAGAGCGCGGGGTGAGCCTGACGCGCGAGCGCACCGGCGTGCTGGTGTTCATCTCCTGGCTCGAGCGCCGGGTGGAACTGCTGGTGGACATCGGCGTGGAGAAGCGCATACCGCTCGACGAGCTCAACGCCGCCCGCCGGCGCTTCGAGACGGCCGACCTGTTCGCGGACTTTCCGGACCGGCTGCCCGGGGCCTTCGCGCCGATAAACGAGCTGCTCGAACGCTACCTGCCTTGCGGTGACGACAATCCCGATGAGATCCCCAACCGGCCGGTGGTGATCCGATGAGCCCGCGGTGGCGGCGGTCCGGCCTGCTGCTCCTCGCGCTACTGGCTGTCCTGTGGCTTCTGTTCCCGGCCGGCGACACCCTGGCCCGGGTGGGCGGGGGACAGTCGTTCGGCGGAGGCGGTTCGGGCGCTGGAGGCGGTGGCGGCGGGTACGGGGACCTGATCGTCTGGCTCATCTGGCTGGCCATCAGCTACCCGCACGTGGGCGTGCCCCTGCTGATCGTGGTGGGCGTGGGCTGGTACCTGAAGCAACGCCACCAGAAGATGCACGAGCTGCCCGTGTCGACCCAACAGAGCCTGGCTGGGTTGCGCTCCGGGGCCGCCGCCCGGAGGCGGGCCAAGGTCGTGGAGCAGATCGACCGGCTGCTGGCCGACGATCCCAACTTCTCCGAGATCCTGTTTATCGACTTCGCCCAGATGATCTACACCCGCTACCAGGAAGCGCGCGGTTCGAAGAACCTCGAGGGCCTCAGGCCCTACCTGGCCGAGGAGCTGTTCGAGAGGTTGGAGCACGTCGGCAGCCGGCTGGCCAAAGGGTCATTCCAGGTGGACGGGGTGGTGGTCGGCTCCATCTCCGTCGAGCACGTGGCGGAGCTGGGCGAGTTTTTCAGGATCTCCTGCGACGTGGAGGCCAACTACACCGAGAAAACCCACTACCAGGGGGAGCAGGAGCGCGAACGGGCCTACTACACACGTTCGCGGATGATCTTCAGGCGCCACAAGGGGATGCTGTCCAAGGGCCCGGATGAGATCCGCGCCCTGGGCTGCCCGAGCTGCGGCAGCCCGATCAAGCTGGACGCCGAGAACCTGTGCGCATACTGCGGCCAGCCGGCCGAGCCCGGCCTGTTCCACTGGGAACTGGAAAACCTGGAGGAGGACGTACGCCTGCGCCGCCTCGACGCGCCGTTGCGTCTGGGCGGGGCCGAGGTCGGCACGGATTTTCCCACCCTGTTCGACCCCGACCTGGACGTGGCCACCAAGGCGTTTTTGATGCGCTACCCGGGCGAGTCGATCCAGAAGCTCATCCAGCGCGCCTCGCAGGTCTTCGGGGAGCTGCAGCAGGCCTGGACCAGCGGGAAGTGGGAGCGGGCCAGGGCCTTGGAGACCGACCGGCTGTTCCAGATGCACCTGTTCTGGATGGACCGTTACTCCGGGCGGGGCTATCGAAACGTGCTCGAGCAGATCGAAATCCTCGACACCACCCTGGTCAAGCTGGCCCGCGACGCGTTCTTCGAGACCGCCACCCTGCGCATCAAGGCCTCGATGCTCGACTACACCGTGGATCGCTACGACAACGTGATGGGCGGCTCGAAGAAGGAGCCCAGGGTGTTCTCCGAGTACTGGACGTTCGTGCGGCGCTCCGGCTTCGAACCGGGCAAGGAGTCGAGCACCTCGAGCTGCCCGAGCTGCGGGGCGCCTTCCAAGGTGGCCATGAACGGGCGCTGCGAGTACTGCGACGCAAACCTGTCGAGCGGGGAGTTCGACTGGACCCTGGCCATGATCGAGCAGGACGAGGCGTACGCCGGTTGAGGTCGCCCGCGAGCTGGCTCACGTCCCTTTCTTTTTTGGGCGAATCGGTGTAGGACTGTACAAAATCCACCAGGAGGATGTAATGAAGAGAATCGTAACACTGATCGTATCGCTTTCCCTGGGCTGCTGGCTGTCGGCCTGCGACGGCTCGTCGCGTCCTGCGCTGCCGACCGACATCGCGCTCAGCGATTCGGGCGTGGTCTGGGCCGACGGTTCGCTTCAGACCGAGATAACCGCCCTGGTGCTCGATTCGGGCGGCGAGACCATGGAGAACATCCAGATCTCGCTGACGCACGACGGCCAATACCTGGACGTCGATCCTTCGAGCGCTTCCACCGGAGAGAACGGGACTGCCGTCTTCTCGGTCGGCACCCAGAACAGCGGCCCGGTTACATTCCAGGCCGTCCTGGACGGACAGGATCTCGGCGATTCGCTCGAGGTCGACTTCACCCTGCAGCTCGGGCTGGACGCCGGAGAGGCGGAGTTGATCTATCCAGGCGGACTGGTCGCGCTGACCGCCTCTGTGTCCGACGCGGACGGCCCGGTCGAGGGCGTGCCCCTGCGGCTGGTGTCCGACAGGGCCGAAGATACCGTCGACCCGGTGGTGATCGACTCCGACGCCAACGGCGAGGCCGTCTTCGAGGTGACCACAATGGCGATCGGACAGGCCATGCTGACCCTCGAGGTGGACGGGTGGGCCCTGGACGACAATCCGTCGGTGGTGGTGGACTTCGTCGGCCCGCAGCTCGAGCTGGACGTCGGCGAAGTGGAGCTGACCTATCCCGGCGGGCGGATCGCGCTGACCGCCTCTGTGTCCGACGCGGACGGCCCGGTCGAGGGCGTGCCCCTGCGGCTGGTGTCCGACAGGGCCGAAGATACCGTCGACACGCCGCTGATCGACTCCGACGCCAACGGCGAGGCCGTCTTCGAGGTGACCACCATGGAGAGCGGACAGGCCATGCTGACCCTCGAGGTGGACGGGTGGTCCCTGGACGACAATCCCTCGGTGGTGGTGGACTTCGTCGGCCCGACCCTGTCGGGCACCTGGTCCTTTCCCCAGCCGGGCGCGGTGCTGATCGAGCCCCGGATCGGCGCGATCTATGTCCACATGGAGAACCCGATGGGGGAGCAGGTGTATCGCGAGCTGGTCTCGACCCCGCTCGGCGAGACACCCGAACTGGGCTCCTCGGGCATCTTCGAGCTGACCCTGCCCATGCACGCGCCCGAATTAGACCTCTACCGCCCGGATCCGGGCGATCCGGACGTGCCCGAGTCGTTCATGATAGCGATATACGGCGTCGGGATTTACGACGACTTGGACGCCAGCGGCGACTTCTCGGACGGCGACGTGGTGGTGTCCTTGAGCGACGAAGGCCTCTTACTCACCTACGCCGAGGGCGAGCTGCCCGATCCCGCGTATTTACCGGGCGTGGTGCATGGCTACCAGTACATCGACCTGCCCGAAGGCGGTTTGCCCGACATCACCCCCTTCGATGACCTTATCGACCAGCACGACCTTGACATCCGCATGGCCCCCTGTCCCTCCGGCCCGCTCTTCGGCCAGGTGACTTTCGGCTCCTTCCTGCCTGCAGACTCGGATACCCGGGTGGCGGTGATGATGATCGACCCGCAGGTGATCGGGAGCGGATTCGAGGAGGTATTCAACGCCGGCAACTTCCACGAGATGGTCTCCGCGCCCGTGGCCTATGCGCAGAATTCGATCGTGGACTACGAGCTGGTCCTGCCCGAGCCTTCCTCGGTCTTCCCCGGATACCAGGACATGCTGGTCGAAATCGATCCCCAGATGCCCGCCTTCGGGATCCTCTTCCCGATGGTCTACGTCGACTCGGACGAAAACGGAGTGTTCACCAACGACGACAACGACCTCAACACCGGCGACATGGTCGCGGGCTTCCTCGACCTGCCCTTCGGCTTCGATCACGCCCTGCTCCAGTGGGTCGACGGGCAGTTCTCCCTGTTCATGGTGTTCATGCTGCCCGGCATCAACGAGGGCTACAACCTGGTCCGCGAGCCGCTGTCGGCGGGCGTCGACGTGGTGTTAGACGACAACTGCCTGCAGGTGAACGAGGACCTGGAGCCGGACTACACCGACCTGCCGTTCCGCATCGAGCGGGAGGAGTACGGCGAGACCGTGGTTATGATGGAGGGAGACGACCTGGACACCGGGGCCGGTCAGCTGAACCGGGTCTGCTCTGCCAGTGGCGGGTTCTCGGGAGTAGTGCAGGTGGGCGACGAGCTGGTCATCACCAACCAGATCGAGGAAGGCGAGGTCCTGGACCTGGACACCCCCATCGACCTCAAGACCTTGTGAGCGGTCGAGCCCTTTTCCTCCACGCCGCACGCGAGCTGGCTCACTCCCCTTTCATTTTGGGGCGAATCGGTGTAGGACTGAACAAAATCCACCAGGAGGATGTAATGAAAGGAATCGTATCACTGATCGTATCGCTTTTCCTGGGCTGCTGGCTGTCGGCCTGCGACAGCTCGTCGCGTCCTGCGCTGCCGACCGACATCGCGCTCAGCGATTCGGGCGTGGTCTGGGCCGACGGTTCTCTGGCAACCGAGATCACCGCCCTGGTGCTCGATGCGGACGGCGAGCCCATGGAGAACATCTCGATCTCGCTGACGGACGACGGCCAATTCATGAACGTCGATCCTGCGAGCGCTTCCACCGGCGAGGACGGGACGGTCGTCTTCACGGTCGGCACCCAGACCGGCGGCCCGGTGAATTTCCAGGCCGTCCTGGACGAACAGGATCTCGGCGATTCGCTCGAGGTCGACTTCACCTTGCAGCTCGGGCTGGACGCCGGCGACGTGGAGCTGACCTTTCCCGGCGGCCTGGTCGCGCTGACCGCCTCGGTTGCCGACGCGGAAGGCACGGTCGAGGGCGTGCCCCTGCTGCTGGTGTCCGACAGGGCCGAAGACATTGTCGACCCTACGGAGATCGACTCCGACGCCAGCGGCGAGGCCGCCTTCGAGGTGACCACCATGGCGAGCGGACCGGCCATGCTGACCCTCGAGGTGGACGGGTTGACCCTTCTCGACAGCCCGTCCGTGGTGGTGGACTTCGTCGGCCCGACCCTGTCGGGCACCTGGTCCTTTCCCCAGCCGGGCGCGGTGCTGGTCGCCCCTCGAATCTGCGCGGTCTGGGTCGACATGCGGGACCCCCTGGGAGAGCAGGTCGAGCGCGAGCTGGTCTCGATCCCGCTCGGCGAGACGCCCGAACTGGGCTCCTCGGGGACCTTCGAGCTGACCGTGCCGATGCACGCCCCCGAGGAGGACCTGTTCCCTCCCCCCGAGGAACCAGGCGAGCCGCCTTTGCCCGAATCGTTCGTGATCGCTCCCTACGGCATCGGGATCTACGACGACCTGGACGGCAGCGGCGATTTTTCAGATGGCGACGTGGTGGTGGCCATGACCGACGAGGATGTCCTGCTTACCTACGTCGAGGGCGAGCTGCCCGATCCCGAAGTGGTGCCGGACGTGGTGCACGGCTACCAGTACCTCGACCCGTTTATAGGCAATCCGCCCGACATCTTCCCTCTCGAGGACCTGGTCGACCAGCACGACCTGGACATCCGCATGGCCCCCTGCCTCTCCGGCCCGCTCACCGGCCAGGTGAGCTTCGACGCCAATATGCCCGAAGGCTTGGACACCCGGGTTGCGGTGCTGATGATCGACGCGAACCTGCTCGGGGTCGGATTCGAGGAGATCTTCGACGCCGGCAACTTCTTCGAGATCGTCTCCGCGCCCGTTGCCTACGCGCCCGACACCACCGTGGACTACGAGCTGACCCTGCCCGAGCCGTCGTCGGTCTTCCCCGGCTACCAGGACATGCTGGCCCAGTGGGCGCCCGGGCTGCCCGCTTTCGGGTTCTTCTTCCCGCTGGTCTACGTCGACTCGGACGGCAACGGCGTTTTCACCAACGACGACAACGACATCGGGACCGGAGACCAGATCAGGGGATTTACCGACCTGCCCTTCGGCTACGGGCACGCCCTGCTCCAGTGGGTCGACGGGCCGCCCGTCCTGTTCCTGGGATTCATGATGCGCGGCATCAACGAGGGCTACAACCTGATCCGCGAGCCGCTCAAGGTGGGCATCGACGATGTGATTAACGACAACTGCCTGCAGGTGCACGAGGATCTGGAGCCACATGCCGACCTGCCGTTCCGCATCGAGCGGGAGGAGTTCGGCGAGACCGTGGTGGTGCTGGAGGGGGACGACCTGGACACCGGGGCCGGCCAGCTGAACAGGGTCTGCTCGGCCAGCGGCGGGTTCTCGGGGGTTGTGCAGGTGGGTGACGAGCTGGTCATCACCAACCAGATCGAAGAGGGTGAGATCCTGGACCTGGACACCCCGATCGACCTCATGACCTGGTGACCGGCCGTGCCACAGGCATTCTCGCCGCCCTCGGGCTGATCCTCCTGCCGGCCTGGCAGCCTCCGTCTGCGGGTGAAGATCCCGCCGCGGATGTCCCGCCGGCGCTGCGCTTCGCCGAGCACCTCTACTCCGAGCGGGACTTCTACCGGGCCATCACCGAGTACAAGCGCTTCCTGTTCGAGCATCCCGATTCCGGGAGGGCGGGATGGGTGCGCCTGCGCATCGGCCAGAGCTACCTGGCCGGCCGCAAGTACGAAGCCGCCCGGGCCCTGTTCGCCGGCCTGCGCGACTCGGCGCCCGACGGCGAGCTGCGCGGCGCCGCCGCCCTGGCCCGCAGCTTCTATCTGGACGGCCGCCTGCAGCAGTCGCTTGGCGTCCTTGAAGACCTGCTCCCGGCCTCGAGCGACGCCTCCTTTCACGGCGCCGCCTGGTACCTGGCCGGCTGCGCCCACCTGCGCGCAGGCTCGCTCGACAGCGCCCGCGCTGCATTCGGGCTCATCCGCGCCAACCACGACCTGGCCGAGCGTGCCGGCCTGCTCCTCGCGCGCATCCACGAGGGCGAAGACCTGCCCGAAAAGAGCCCGGCCCTGGCCGGGCTGCTGTCGATCGTGCCCGGGATGGGGCACTTCTACCTTGAGGAGTACAGCACCGGCCTGACCGCCCTGGCCTGGAACGGCATGTTCGGCTACGCCACCTACGAGGCCTTCCGTCACCGCAAGTGGGGCGTCGGCGTCCTCCTGGCCGCCCTGGAACTGCTGTGGTACTCGGGCACCATCTACGGAGCCGTCTCGGGCGCCGAACGCCACAACCGCGACGCCGTGTTCAACTACATCGACACCCTCGACCGCCTGGCCGGCCTGGACGTGGACTTCCCGGACGACAAGTGGATAATGGGCGTCCTGTTGAAGGGCCGGTTCTGATTGCCCGCCCCAAGCCATGTTTGACACTGGGCGCTTTGTAGATTCTGAAATCCTGACATAGGCCTTCCTGACCCTGATACATTTCAGGCATCGTGGACCGCGAAGCGGAGCACCAGATCGGAGCCGGGGAAATTGGCACCCAGCGTGTTTAGCTCGGAGCAGAGG
>SDBT01002585.1_pt1 | contig 31888 bp, 26 predicted proteins | sample 2277101 | NCBI WGS metagenome assembly SDBT01 (sample SAMN10404973, study PRJNA504765) | marine sediment metagenome | isolation source: marine sediment core GS10_PC15, 103 cmbsf | place: Arctic Ocean: Southern Knipovich Ridge | collected 2010 | reverse complement strand
CAATGCCTGTAGCCATGACCATTGCCGGCTCCGACTCAGGAGGAGGAGCCGGGATTCAGGCTGATCTGAAAACTTTTCATCAATTCGGTGTATTTGGTACATCTGTGATCACAGCTCTCACCGCACAAAACACGCAGAGCGTGAGTGCCACCCACATTCCTCCCCCCGAATTTATAACTGAGCAGTACCGCCAGGTGACAGCCGATATCTGTGTCAATGCCATGAAAACCGGCATGCTTGCCACAGCACAGATCATCAACGCCCTGGCAGAAGCCTTCAAAGAGAGTCCGCCGACCAATCTTGTCGTTGATCCGGTGATGGTCTCCTCGACCGGAGCGCGCCTCCTTGAACCCGACGCGGTGCGGGCCCTGATTGAACGAATCCTGCCTCTGGCCTTTTTATTAACTCCGAATCTGCGCGAAACTGAGGTTCTCCTTGACATCGGACCAATAACCACGGTGGATGGAATGGCTCAGGCTGCGGAGAGTATTGCCCGCCTTGGGCCTGCAGCCGTCCTCGTGAAGGGGGGGCATCTGGCAAACATGGATGAAGCTGTTGATATCTTTTATCACGAACAGTCAATTGAGGAATTACGAGCCCCCCTGCTCGACCAGAAACATACCCACGGCACTGGCTGTACCCTTTCGGCGGCGGTCACGGCTTGCCTGGCATGGGGGGAGCCACTGACCAGTGCCGTGCAGTGTGCAAAGGTGTTTATCACAAAAGCCATCAGGAATGCGCCGGGAATAGGCCAAGGAGTCGGGCCATTGAACCATTTTGTATCAGTTGATCCGAAGCTGGACTAATCGAATACCGAAAGAAGGACCCCCGATCAGGTGAGTCCCCATTTCCCGAAAGACCGCTACACCCGGAACACGATCTTCACCGGTACCGCGCAATTGATCCGCTTGATCGTCGCGCTCTGGCTGACCTCGATACTCATCAGCGAGTTGGGAATCGAGGGGTACGGAGTCTGGGTCCTTCTCTTCGCCCTCGTTGAATACTCAGAGTTCCTGACCTTCGGGATCGGCGCCTCCTTCGGGCGTTTCATCGCCAGGGCGCATGGAGCGGGTGACAGGGAGGAGGTCTCCCGGGTCGTATCCACCGGTATGTTCTTCTATCTGGGGATCTCATTCCTGATCCTTGTCCTCTGGTACGCCGGGTTTCCTCTCTGGAAGAAGGTGATCGATACGGTCATCGAACCGGGGCATTATGACACGTTCCAGCTCATCCTCATCGCTTACATCCTTCGGAACCTCAGCACCCCGTTCCGGGCGCTCATCAACGGCCTGCAGAGGATGGAATTCACCAACTCGGTGCTTGTTGTGTTCCATATCACAATCGTAGCGGGCTCCATCTACACCCTCAACCGCGGGGGCGGCATCCACGAACTGGCGATCGTCTGGGTGGCCTGCTCGGCTCTGAACCTGATTCTCCTGCTCTTCACTGGATTCATCCTCTATCCCTCTCTGCGGCTCACTCCCGGAAATGTAAGCCGCAAGACCTTCGAGGGGCTGCGCAGTTTCGGCATCAAGGTATATGCCGTAGCACTCGCAGAAATCGGGAACCGGACATCTGACAAAATCATCCTCGGTATCGTTCTCGGCGCGGGCGGAGCGGCCGCCGCCGCCCTGTACGATGTGGGTAAGAAACTGTCGGGACTGCTTCTGATGGTCCCCGCCGCCGTTATCCCGCCTCTGATTCCCGCTATCGCGACCGATCCGAGCCCGGAGAGCCGCGAGCCCATCCTGGAGAAAGGACTTCACCTGCTCGGTGTGCTGGCCATCCCCGGCGCAATCATCCTCATCGCCCACGCTCCCGATATCGTCGCTGTGTGGGCCAGGATCGAAGACGTGACAACGAGCGGCACGGTGGCGCGCATCCTCGTCGCGGCGACGCTGGCCTTCGTGATCTCCAACCTCTTCTCAGCCGTAGTCCGCGGCCTGGGCGATCCCACGGTCGAGATGCAGTATTCCATATTCAAACTGGTCCTGAATCTCGTCCTCAGCATCACATTTGCGCTGTTATTCGGCCTGATCGGCGTGGCCGTCGCCACACTCATCGCGTCCGTCATCGCCTACGGCGGCCTGCTGATCACCCTCATCCGGCGCTATCGGCTGCTTTCGTTCCGTCGCCTGGCAACGGTCCTACTGTTCTGGCCGGGCCTGATCGCTCTCTGCACGACCGGGGCGGGCAAGGCACTTTTCCAGGACGCCGGGAGCGGCTGGTCGCACCTTCTGCCGGCGCTCTTCTTCGAATACGGTCTCGCGGTGTTGCTGTTGTTTGTGACCGGCTATCTGAGGCCACTTCTGCCTTCCAGGGGGAACGGATCACCATGAACGTCCTCTTCGTAGGGCACAAGAATCCACACTTTCCAACGATCACCGAATACATCGACCAGGCATTCCAGTCACGTGGCCACCAGGTCCGATTTCTTGAATACCGTGATTACCTTCTTCCCGGCCGGTTCGTACACCAATTCCGTTTCGCCCGGAACTTTGAGGGGAGTCGCCTGGGCAGACGGTTCAGGAACCTGTCGGAGGAATTCAGGCCTGACCTTCTGTTTGTGAACTACGGTGGGTGGCTGCCAGCATCGGTAGTCAGAGCAATGAGGGAGTTGCTGGGAACCTGCTCCGTACTCTGGTTCGCCGATTACCCCGGCGACGCGGTCTACCAGCAACGGGCGCTCGAGATCGCCCCGCATTACGATCTCGTCGCCGCTCAGGGAAAGGACATGGTTGCGGCCCTGAAGAAATTCGGTGGAATATCCACGTTCTGGCTTCCGGCCGCTGTTGATCCCTCCATCTACTACCCGGAAGAGCAGGTGAAGAAAGAGGGCGTCCGTTTCGTCGGATCATGGTACCGGCGGCGCGAGGAACTGATCCGGTCACTCACCGGCTGCCACCTGATGATATCGGGTCCTGGATGGGAGAAGGTCGCTGCCCTTGAGGGAGCGGTGATTACCGCGGCGGGTCAGAGACCGGATTCATGCCGACATCATTTCAGCGCGGCCGCGGTCAACCTCAACATCAGTTACATGGAGCCGTGGGGGGAGGTCCCATTCTCGCAGGTGAGTCCCCGGATATTCGAGATCCTGGCCAGCGGGGGATTCCTGGTGAGCGACCGGCCGGCCGATATGCTGGAACTCTTCACAGACGGAACCCATTACGCCGGGTTTGACAGTCCGGACGATCTGAGAGAAACCGTCCGGTATTACCTCGATCATCCTTCCGAGGCCGGGACCATTGCCCGGCAGGGTCTCACCCATGTGCTCGAGCACCACACCTGGGAACACCGGATCGGTCAGCTGATGCAGCTGGTCGAGGAGAGGATCTGACCTGCATGCCGCTGATACCGAAATCGTATCTGAGAGAGGCCCTCGACCTGCCCGACTGGCGTCTGACCAACCACCAGTTACGAAAGGCTGCCATACTCAGGGAAGTATCCAATGCCCCTGCTGGAAGCCGCATCCTCGATGTAGGCTGTGCGGGCGGAGATATTTCGATCGAGGCAGCGGCCATGGGATACCAGGTCAAAGGGATCGATTTGGAGGAACACCGCATCGAACTCGCCCGTTCAATCGCAACGGAGTTCGAAATCGACGTACTGTTCGAGATCTCGGACGCGGTCAACCTGAGCCGGTTGGGTGAAACCTTCGATGTCATCATCATGGGTGAGATCCTCGAGCATTTCCACGAACCGTGGAAAATCCTGGAGGAGATCGCCCTGCTCTGCCGGCCCGGGACCCTCCTGATCGCAACCACCCCCAACATGGCAAGCCTGCGCGGCCGCCTGAAACTGTTCTTCCTCGGCATGTTCCCCGACCACAATCCCGAGCACCTCTATTTCTATACCCGGCGACGATTCATTGAGATGCTTGGGAAGAGTCCCTTCGAGATGGTCTCATGCCGTACCATTATGCCGATGCTCATCCCGAACCTCGGGCTTTTCACCTCGGTCGAGCGGCTGTTCTGGCGGGGAGTCAACTCAGCGGTGAGAGGGATCGGAGAACACCTGCTGGTTGTCTGTCGAATACGCCCGGGTCAGGTTGATTCCGGTCCGTGAGAAATCGGTCCACCATTCATTTCTGGTACCCGGCATTCCGCTTTCAGTATCTCCCACCCCTCGAGCATCTCCTGGACATCAATATCATCCACTGAGCGAGTTGCTGACTGTACCACAACCTGCCGCTCTCCGACCGGCCACCACATATCGGGGTTGGTCGGGCCGAGCGTGGAGAGGCTCGGTATACCCAGTGCGCCCGCAATGTGGAGAGGACCACTGTTATTGCACAGCAGCGCATCCAGATCGGCTATCTCCGCCACCAGGCCGGCGACACCCAAAGGTCGAATGATCGCGCTCTCCGGCAGTCGTTCCGTCCAGAGTGCCTCCAGCCCACTTTGATCTCCTGGATCAGGGATCAGGCAGATTTCATCGATATCACCCGAGATCAGCAGTTCCCCGGCCAGTTCGATCCACCTGACTGCAGACCATCGCTGGGACTCGTAGAACCCACCCGGGTGGATGCTGATCTTTTTCAGCTTGAACGGCGGGGATTTCCCGGGGATCGCGAGTGCAGGAAGGATCTCCCGGGCATTGACACCCAGTGTATCCAACAGGCGGGTGTTGTTAGTGAGCAGATGTGTCCGTCTGTCCGAGCGGGGTCCTCGCAGTGTATGGAAGGCCCCCTTTCCGAGATCTGAGAACCCGATCCGGTGAGGTGCGATCCTGGCTGCCAGCAACGACGCCGAGACCGGCCAGTCGATGATCAGGTCCACCACCAGATCGTAATCTCTCTGTTTCAGTTCGTTCAGCGACCTCAGACTGTGCCGGCTCCACACCGATCGGGGCTTTCCTCGCCAGACGACCACTCCATCCACCGCGGGGTGATCCGCCACGATCGGAGCGTTGGACGATGAAGCGAGCACATCGATGGTGGCATCCGGGAAGGCTGCTCTCAGAGCATTGAAGACCGGTGTGCTGAGCACCATGTCTCCGATCCGGTCCCACCTGATAACCAGAACGCGCCCCGGATCGGTGGGTTGAGGGCCTCGGCGGCCGATGAATGGCCGCACACAGAACAGGATGATCCTCCTGAGTACCAGATATATGCGCGGAATGACGGTACGCATCCCGATCAGTCCGCGGGGTACCAGTTCTGATGGTCGGTATACCACCTGACCGTCCGACGCAGACCCTCCGCGACATCGACCTGTGGGTCGTAGCCAAGCATGTTCCGGGCCAGAGAGACATCGGCGGTCGACCGGCGCGGTTCGCCCTTGCGGGCCTCGGCCATCATCGGGGGGGCGGTGATCTCCATGCCGGCGATCTCCTCGACGGCATCACGGATCAGATCATGGATCTGCAGGACTGAGACGGCGCCCCCGTAACCGATGTTGAAGACTCTGCCATGCGCCTCTGCCGGAGCAAGCGCGGCTTTCAGGTTCGCTCCGACAATGTTTTCGACGAAGGTGAAATCCCTTGTCTGCTCGCCATCACCGAATATCACCGGTCGCTCGTTCCGCAGCATCGAGAGGGTGAACTTCGGAACCAGGGCGGCATACGGCCCCTTCGGATTCTGCCGGGGACCGAAGACATTGAAGTACCGGAGCCCGATGATCCCCGGTCCGTCCATCTTCGCGTGCATCTCCATCAGTTCATCGCCCGCTGACTTGCTCAGCGCGTACGGTGAGAGAGGATGACCCTCTTCACCCTCACGTTTCATCTGAGCCTGTGAATCCCCGAATACAGACGATGAAGAGGCATAGATGAACCTGTCCACCCCGACCCTGACCGACTCGCTGTAGAGGGTCGCCAGACCGACAAGGTTTGCGCTGATGGTCTCGGCCGGATCGTCGAAGGAACGGGGCACCGACCCCAGGGCTGCCTGGTGGAACACGAGCGATACACCATCAAGAGACTCACGGCAGACCACTCTGTCCCGTACGTCTCCCTGGATGAACCGGAACGCTTCATGCCCTTCACCGGTATCGGTCACGTTCTGCATCGAGCCCGTCACGAGACTGTCGAGGCAGTGCACAGTCACACCAACTTCGAGCAGAGTGGCGACAAGGTGGGACCCGATGAAACCGGCTCCTCCAGTGACGAGCGCCGTCCGTCCACTGAGGGCCTCCAGAGTGACTGCATCGTCCAGATTCATGATCTCCGTCCTGTCAGGTTGTCATACAGTTCCCGGATCAGTCGCGTCACCATGTCGGCGTCGAACCGTTCGGTGGCCAACTCGCGGCTCCTGATTCCCATCTTTCTCCGATCATCCCTGAGAATCATACGTTCGAGGGCCTCCGTCCATGCCCGGACATCGCCTGCCGGGCAGAGCACTCCATTTTCGCCATCCTCAACGACATCCCGGCAGCCCGGGATGTCGCTGGCGATGAGCGGAAGTCCCATCGCGGCCGCTTCGATCATCGCCCGGGGCAGACCCTCGCTCTCGGAGGGGAGGACGGCAATATCGAGTCCGGCAAGAATCGGACGGACATCATCCACCTGTCCGATCCGGACGACCTGCTCCGACAGTCCCAACTCATCCGCCCTCTGATCCAGTCGATCGATGAAGTCCTGCTCACCATCCCCAATGAACAGTATCCTGAGCCGGGAGCGCGCTGCGGGAGACACCCCGGCCGCCGCTTCCAGCAGCAGGTCCTGCCCCTTGGCGGGAGTGATGAACCCGACCTCCCCGATCACGACTTCCTCTCCGGAGACACGGAGGTCGGCGGTCACCCGGGCTGGTGATATCCCCGGTTTGAAGCGGGTGAGGTCCACACCATTGGGGATATGGTGGACCTTGTGAGGGCTGTACCGCTCGAACCGGTCCAACGCACCGCTCGAGACACAAATCAGCGCATCTGCCCGGGATGCCAGGAGCCTGTCGAGCATCCGCGGCTCCGGCGTACTGACGCGTACATGGAACACCAGTGGTATCTTCAACGACCGCACGGCTTTACCCATGAAGAGGGTCGCTCGGGGACCATCGGTGTGGACCAGGTCGATCTGAAGTTCGCTCAGCGCGAGCCGGATATCCCGGATCGTTCCTGCGATCCTGTCGATTCTGAGGGTTCGCAGGGGCGGGAGGGGGATGACCCGCGTCGCCACACCCCGTCGCTTGAGCGAGGTGAGGAATGCCCCCTCTTCCGGCGCGGCCACGATCGGTATGACCCCCTTCTCTACCATCCCCTGTATAAGCAGATCGAGACTGCGCTGCCCTCCGCCGTGATAGTCACCGAAACTCGAGACGTAGAGGATCCTCAGCCGATCATCCACCGAGTACCTCCTCATATATGTTCGTCAGTTCCCGGCAGGTATTGTCGATTGTGAAACGACGTTCGATCAGGGCACGCCCCGCCGCCGCCAGTTGATCGGCCTCATCCTGATCCGCAATGAGCCTGATGATCGCGTCGGTGAGGGATCCCACGTCACCGGGGGGGACCAGCAGGCCCGTCACCCCATGTTCGACGATCTCCCTGATGCCGCCGCAATCGGAGGCGATAACAGAGAGACCCGAGGACATGGCTTCCAGGATCGCGATACCGAGCCCTTCCCTCTCGATCGACGGAAAGACGAACAGACCCGCGCTGCTCAGAACGCCCTGGACATTCTCGACGATCCCCGTCAGTCGCACATGGTTACGCAGACTGTGTCGCTCGATCTCCTGCTCTATCCGGGATCGTTCCAATCCGTCTCCTACCAGAGTCAAGGTCACATCGGGCAGGCTCTGCAGAACGCTCCGAAACGCCTCGAGAAGGATGACATGCCCCTTATGGGGAGCCAGCGAACCAACGCAGATGATGCGGCGTCGATCGGTCCCGGGGATGACGGGGAACCGGTCGATCACGATCCCGTTATAGACGACACTCACCTTCTCCCGGGAAGCTATGCCGGCATCGGTCAAAGAATCAGCGGCCGCCTGCGAGACACAGAGGACACGGGCGGCCCTCCGGGCAGCAGTCTTTTCGACAAAGACCTGCCTGCGAAAGACGTCACCGGTCCAGAGCGTATGGTGCTGGATTACGAAAGCCGGGAATCCGGGCAGCAGACTGGCAAGGCCCATGAAGACATTTGCGAAAGACCCGTTGGCATGGACCAGGTCCACCTTCATATCCCGGATGGCCCTGGTGACTCGCCTGACCTGAGCAGGATTCCAGTAACTACGGACTCCGGCTATATGAACCTGGATCCCATTCTCCTGGAGGCGTTCGGCTATCGTTCCTCCCTGCCAGAGGCATAACACTTCGATGTCGTGACCGGAATCACGCAACCGCGGCAGTACATCCTCGAGCAGGCGCTCTATCCCGCCGACTCCGAGATCTTCGATGACGTGCAGCAGTCTCATGTCTGGCGCCGGACCTCCCGCGGAGATGTATATCTGTCACGACCGGTTCTGAGTGCCTTGCCGGATCGGCGCAGCGGAGCCCCCGGTTCTTCAACAGACTCCTGACCCGGAACACTAGCATGAACCGGCAGTAAGCATACTAGCAACTTTGTCATGTCAGTATTAAGGAGTATCATCCTTTACAGATAGCATTGGCCTAAAAGGATGAGCATTCGAGCGCTTCGGAGAATCTGCTTCATGATGCGATCATTCTCGGTATGGATGTGTGCGCTGATCATGTGTGCCGGATTCACCGCGTGCGCGGGCAGGCCCGATCTGACCACCCTGTTGCCGCCGGAACAGAATCCGGGAACGGCGATAAGGCTGCCGACCGAACTCGAATCCGGTCAGACCTGGCAGAGACCGACTCATCCCCACAACAACAGCGTATTCCGCACCATTGACGATGTGCACTACTACCGGCTCAATCCCGATGATGACATCGAACTCACGCTTTCACTCGAGGATGGCCCCGAGATGTTCCCGATCCGCATCGGGCCGGGTGGTGAAGCGCGGCTTCCGGGATATATCGTGAAAGAAACTGTCACGATCGGTGGCCTGACCATCCCGGAAGCGGAGGAGCACCTTGCAAGCGTGTTCTCCCGCACTCTCAGACGCCCGTTTCCCACCCTGCGGATCACCGCCTATCGTGGTGCGCATGTTACCCTTATGGGGAAAGTCACCTCACGAGGCACCAGTTTCGGTGAAGGTCGCTACGCTCTCGACGGTCGCACGACCCTCCTTGACTTCATCCTGACGAATGCAGCTTTCGGTGAGGACGCGGACCTGTCGGCCATCATGATCACCGACGCTTCCGGCCGATCGGGGATATTCGATCTCACCGCCACAATCTACAATGCCGATGAGAGTCAGAACCCGGTCCTCGATCGCGGAGATGTCGTGCTGGTACCCTCCACCACCATCACTCAACACAGGATTTTTGTCCTGGGCCAGGTGAATCAGCCGAGCATGCTCCAGCCACACCCGGGTATGACCGTTCTCGATGCCATCTCCGAGGCTGGTGGCCCGAGTCCACAGGCGCGTACCAACTGGGTCACCCTTGTCCGGGGACGCGGGAACGATGCCGTGCTCTACAAGGTCCCCTATCGCGATATCCTGAAGAGAGGAGACATGCTCTCGAACATGCGTCTCGAACCGGGTGATATCATTTACCTCGGCCGCAGTGGTTATGACACAGCAATCAAATTTTTCCGGGATACCTGGACGATCCTGCAAACGGCCGTCATCGCAACGATCCTCATTGACAGTGTCAAGAAATAATCAATGGCCCGTTACGAACTGAATCTCCGCGACTACTACCGCATCCTCCGCCGCCATATCATCGTGATCACGGCGATCTCGATCGGTCTCGGCAGCATGTCATTCGTGATGTCGATGGGGACCGATGTCACCTACGAAGCCATAGCGACGGTCAGGATCACTCAGGCCAGTGATCTCACCGGATTGATGCTGGAGACGTTCTCCTGGAGTTCCGAAGACAATATCGCCACCCAGACCATGCTCATCTCCAGCCAGCCCGTCCTCCTTGAGACGGCCAAGCAGATGTATGAAGACTTTCCTGACAGCCTGGATTTCGAGAACCTCCGCAGCAACATGACCTGGTGGGAGATTGTTACCAACCTCGCAGGCAATATCACCGCTGCGCAGGTTGGCAATTCCGGACTGATTGATATCACCGCGAGATCGGATTCAGAAGTTGAAGCCACAGATCTGGCCACCGCCGCGGCTGAGGGTTTCAAGCAATACAGCAGGAAAAAGGCAACCGAGCAGAACGATCGTGCTGAGACAGAGATCCTTAGATCACTGAACCGAATCAACAGCGATCTCGAAACTCTCCAGGAAGATCTCCTGAGACTCCGTCAGAGTAATCTGCCCTACTCTCTCTCTGATGCTGCCTCCCTTCTCCCCCTCATCGAACGACACAGTACACTGAATGACAGATTCAATACCCTCACCGAGATGAAGTTCCGCCTACTGGAAGGTAATGAGGGATTCCTTACCGCCGGAACCTCGACCGATCCCACGATTTTCACCCAGTATATCGAGAACTACTCCCAACTTTCATCTCTACTGACTGATCGGAGTCGGCTCCTGCTCACCTACACCGAGGATGCGGAGCCGATCCGTATCCTTGATGAGAGGATCGATGTCGTCCGTGGGGAACTGCTCGAATCGATCAAGCAGGACCTCGTCCTGATTGAGGGCCGACTTAAGGAATATAACACCCGGTTGCTGAAGTTTCCCAACCAGGAGGTCTATCTGGCCACCCTGCAGCGAAAAGTGGATCTGAACACCCAGCTGGTCGCACAGCTCGAGACGAGTCTGCAGGAAGTCCAGATACGGACCGCCGGCACCGTCGATGAGGTGTCCATCGTCGGCTGGCCCACTTCGGCGAGATCGGATCAAGCCGGCGGGCAGGGTTTGAAGACTATTATAGGCCTGTTGCTGGGACTCATGCTCGGCATCATCGTCGCATTCGTCATCGAGACGATGGACACTTCGATCGGCACGATCGAAGATGTTGAAGAATACATCGAGGTACCGGTCCTGGCAGTTATCCCTCACCTGCCGGTTGAGAAGATGAGCGAACAGCTGGTGGAGCAGAATCCGCAACTTGAGGATCATCCACACCTCGAGATGTTCGCCCGGCTCATCACTCAATATGATCCGAAGTCGCCTGCCGCCGAGGCCTATCGAACCCTCCGGACGAATCTCCAGTTCGCGATCGGCGGCACGGGTGAATCGATCGAGACCAAGAACACGTTTTTGTTCACGTCGTCGAGCCTGCAGGAAGGTAAATCCACCACCCTGGCCAACCTGGCCATCACGATCGCGCAGGCGGGCAACCGGGTCCTTCTCATGGGCTGCAACATGCGCCGTCCGACCATATACAAATCGTTCGGTCTCCCCCTCGAGAACGGCATGACCGACATTCTGACCGGTCAGAAGGAGTGGCGCGAGTGCGTCAAGGGCATCACCGATATGATGGTCGGTCCGCTCAGCCTGCAGAACATCATGCAGATGCCCGGTCTTGATAATCTGAGCATCGTTACGTCCGGCGGAATCCCGCCCAACCCGTCCGAGCTCCTGAGCTCTCCCCGCTTCAGCCAGATGATCGAGGAAGCGAGCGAAGAGTACGACATGGTCCTGGTTGACTGTCCGCCGATACTGCCGGTGACAGACGCCGCCATCGTCGGTCGCCAGGTCGACTGGTCGATCCTGATCTACCAGGTCGGCAAAGTGCCAAGGAATGCCCTGCGCCGGGCGAAGATCCATCTTTCCAATGTCGGCGCCCATGTACTCGGTCTGGCGATGAATGACGTGAAGGCGGAGATCGGCGGCTACTCCCCCTACAGCCAGTACATGATCAAGTACTACGGCGAGGAAACGAAGGAGAAGAAGACACTCCTGGGCATGATCAGGGGCTTCTTCAAAAAGGATGAGCAGGACTTCGATGAGAAACGGGAGCACGCGAGGTCGGATTCACACAGGATCACCGGCGCGCAGAGCGATTCCCCCTGGATCAAGGTCGACTATTTCGATGAACTCGAGGAGGAGTCGGAGAAATCAGGAGATGGTGGAGAGCATGACGAGAGTGGTGTCATCGAGGACGTGAAGCCCTCCGAACCCGCGACCGACGATGGAGGGGATACCGGGGATGAATCATGGTTGCGCAAGATTCCACTCTGGGCCTGGATAGCTCTGGCCGCGGCTGTGATCCTGCTCGTTGTCTCAACGATCCTGGGATCGTGTTCCGACACAACCGCGCAGGCGATTGAGGATCCCCCTCCACCCGTTCCCGTCGAGCAGACCTCATCACAACCTGCGGAGAAACCAGCACCCGATATTCCACCCGCGAAGGTAACACTGGTCTGGAGCGTACATGTCGGATCGTTCAGGACCGCCGAAGAAGCTGAATCGCTCAAGGCCGGGCTGACGGAACTCCACATGACCGGAACCGATCGTATCTGGACACGTACCGAGGAGGTACCCGGGCTCGGCCAGTGGAACCGCGTGTTCGTCGGCCTCTATCAGGAGAGAGAAGCGTGTGAGCGCAGTGCGGCGCTGATACGCAAAACCGGACAGGTTACCATGGCTGGCGTGCGCCATGTGACCCCTCCCACACCTTAGAGCAGACATGGCAACGTTTGCCTCGTCCGATCGCGTCGTCGGTATCGGTCTGGCACTGTTCGTTGGCATGCTCTGTGTCGTATCCGCTCAGGCCATAGCGAATACCGAGAACATTATCGGCCTGGCGATAACCCTCGGTCTGCTGATCCTGCTCATCTGCTTTATCTGGCCCGAAGTGGGTATCTACATCCTGGTCTTCTCAATGCTTCTCGGCCCCGAGATCATCGCGAGCAATCTCACCGGCGGCGGTGCGACAACAGAGCGTGGAGTCACACTACGCGTGGATGATTTCCTTCTCCTGATCATCGCCTTTGCCTGGCTTGCCAGGGGGGCAGTGTATCAGGAACTCGGTTTGTTCCTCAGCACCCCCCTCAACAAACCGATCGTGGCTTATCTGCTTGTCGCCATGGTGAGCACGGCCGTCGGGATGCTCTTCGACCGGGTGCAGCCGGTTACCGGGTTCTTCTACGTTCTGAAATACGTCGAGTATGTCTTCGTCTATTTTGCGGTGGTGAACTTCATCCAGGACAAGGCCCAGATCAGAAGATTGGTACGGGTGTTGTTCATCACCGGAATACTCGTGGCGTTGTACGCAATGATCCAGATCCCTCTCGACGTACGGGTGACCGCTCCGTTCGAAGGTGCATCGGGCGAACCGAACACCCTTGGCGGTTACCTGGTACTTCTGATAGCTCTCTTTGCCGGATTGCTGGTCTCTTCGGAGAGCCTCAGGAAGGGTATCCGGTACGCCATCGGCATCACCATCCTCGGCATTCCCTTTCTCCACACTCTGTCGAGAGCCTCATATCTCGGTATGTTCGCGGCCGGTGTCGTCATCGTGTTACTCAGTCGCCAGAAGATCATCGCCGGCTTCGCTGCCGCTGTGTTCATCCTGACACTCGCCCTGCTTGCGCCGGAATCGGTAACCGAACGGATCGAGTACACCTTCGGAGGACAGCAGACGATGATCGGCCAGGTTAAGATCGGTCAGCTGCGGCTCGATACATCCACTTCCGCGAGAATCCAGTCGTATGGGGATATCATCTCCGATTTCCCTAAACATCCGGTGATAGGGTACGGAGTTACCGGATACGGATTTATCGACGGTCAGTACCCACGGGTACTGATCGAAATGGGATTGCTCGGCCTGGCGGCATTCCTCTGGCTCCTCTACTCTCTCTTCAGACAGGGCTGGACCGCGCTTAAAACTACCTCGGACAAGTGGGAACAGGGGGTGTGCATCGGTTTTCTTGCCGGACTGGCGGGCTTGTCAATGCACGCTTTCGCGGCCAACACATTCATTATCGTGAGGATTATGGAACCATTCTGGCTTCTGGCGGGTATCGTTACCGTACTCAATATCATCAATTCCGCTGAGCCGGAGGAAGAGGAGATCCCGGAAGATCCGGAACAGAGCAGACCTGTCTCGCTCGGATTGATAAGCCCGATGGGCGGGGGACTATAGCATGCTTGAAGAATCAGAACAGTATATCCGGACGTCACCTCAATCATGAGTTGGCTCTTCGTCTCCGACCGGGCGGCAGCAGACCCGCTTGGGGGGATGACGGTAGTCCTTGCAGAAACCGCTCCCCGACTGGCAGGTATCGATACAGAATCCCACTGGGTCACGGGTCGTACCAATGACAGCCTGCCGGATGAGGGGATCTGGCAGGAACTGCATCTTCACAGTTTCCCCTTCAGTGGGAATCTGAGCCCGGCAGCCCTGGTTGAGGCAGGTCGAGCGATCAGGACCCGTGTACAAAAAGTGATCGAGGAACAGAAAATCACCGCTTCGATTGTGCATCAGCCTATTGCCGGCATGGCGGCAGGGCCGGTCCTGAAGCGGCATGCTATCCCATCCTGCTATTTCTTCCACAGTCCCTGGCGGCAGGAATTCCTGCTCAACACCGGCGGGCGGAACATGATGATCCGCCTGGGAGCCGAGGCCCGGAGACTGTTGGAGGCTCGGGCGATCTCCTCCTTCAGCCGTATAGTGGTCTTTAGTGATTTCATGGCTGACTGGTTCAGACGCGAGCATCCCGGAGCTCCTGAACCGGTCATGGTGACACCAGGTGTCGATCTGGAACGATTCCAGCCTGTTCCTGATCGGCGACAGGCAAGAAGGGAACTCAATTGGCCTGAGTCCGATCTCACACTTCTGAGCCTTCGTCGCCTGGTACCCCGGACCGGTGTAGATCTCCTCCTGGAGGCGTTTTCGGGCATCTCCGGGCAGCATCCTGACGCCAGGCTCCTGATCGGCGGCCGGGGACCTCTGGAATCACAACTGAAACTGAAGGCAAGACAGCTGGGCCTGAGTGATCGGGTCGTATTCCTCGGATATATCGCCGATGAGCATCTCCCACTGGCTCTTGCCGCCGCTGACCTGGTTGCGATGCCAACCCTTGCTCTCGAAGGACTCGGACTTGTCACTCTCGAGGCTATGGCATCCGGTACGGTGGTTGTCGGAACACCGGTCGGCGGAACCATCGAACTGCTCCAGCCGTTTAATCCGGAATTACTTTCGGCAGAGGTGTCGCCGACATCATTCAGTGAGGTTCTGCACAAGATACTCACGAAAGGCAGGGAAGAGATCCATCAGATGGGACGTGATGCCCGATCCCACGTGGAAGCGGAATACGGGTGGGAACGGACGGCCGCGGATCTGAAACGCGTGCTGGAGGTCTCATAGTGGAATCCGCACGCCCGATCCTGCATATCGTCACCCGACTTGAAGCGGGTGGGGTGCCGCTGAGCATGCTCCCCCTGCTGGATCAACTGAACCGGAAAGGTGTTCCTGTTGAGCTGGCGACCGGTATTACCCCCCCACCGGCGATCGATATGCTACCTGAAGCCAGAGCCCTCGGGATACCCATCCACGTCATCCCCTCCTTCAGAAGAGATCCCCATCCCATTCAGGATCTCAGGTGCCTCCTGGCCCTGATCCGGTTAATCCGTACCCGCCGTCCCATTCTGGTCCACACCCACACCAGCAAAGCGGGTTTCATCGGCCGGCTGGCGACCAGACTGGCTGATCGCTCGATCAGGCAGGTGTATTCCCCTCACGGCACGATACTGGAGGGATACTTTACGGGGCTTAAGCGGCGGGTGTTCATCCTGCTCGACCGGATCGCGGCACGCTGGTCCGACGCGATCATCGGACTGACCAGGGAAGAGTCCGAAAGCTACCTGGCGGCCGGAATCGGAACCCGTGACATCCACCTCGACATTCCTATAGGGGTAGACCCTGCCCGGTTCGCCCGAACCGACCCTGCTTCCCGTTCCGAGGCTCGCCGCTCATTCGGTGTGGAGGATGAGGAGGTGCTGCTGATCAGCGTGGGGCGCCTGGTTCCGGTGAAAGATTATGCCACGCTCATAAGGGGATTGGGGCATCTCAAGACGGACACCCCCTGGCAATGCTGGATCATCGGTTCCGGCCCCGAAGAGAAGGCTCTGCGGCAGTTGATCAAGGATGAGGGACTCCATGAGAAGATCCGGCTCTGGGGGTACCGGGAGGATGTCGACAGCCTCCTGGGACTGGCCGATATTTTTATTCTCTCATCAGTGAATGAGGGATTCGGACGGGTACTGCTGGAAGCAATGGCAGCCGAACTGGCGATCGTTGCCACGGATGTTGGGGGAGTGCCTACGGTGCTTGACAATGGCAGGGCCGGGATCCTGGTTCCGGCGTCCTCACCCGCTGAACTGGCTGAAGCCCTGATACCTGTCATCCGGTCTCGAGGGGATCGTGAAAAGTTAGCCGCCAAAGCACACGAACGGGTCCTTTCGACCTACTCTGTTGAAGAGGTAGTCGAATCGCATCGCCGCCTGTATGATCTCCTACTGGAGACATGAGGGATTGCGGACTCTATTTCTGCAACTCTGATCGTGTGAAACTCTCTTCACCGGAAGGGCTGTCTTTGAAGGACTAGCGTGGCGGCTCCCAGAGGTGGAGTTCTGGTTTATGGCCGGACCAGGCCGCCCGCCACAGTCGTATTTTCTTGCGCAGCTGGCGCCGCTCTTTTGCATTCGGTCGCGGATTGAGCGTGTATTCGCTCATGTCGAGGGGAATCGGATTATTACCTCCCGCGGCGATCTTATCGACGGCGCGCGACGCGAGCTCGGCACCGTGGTGCATGATCCGTTCGTCAATCTCATCAGCGGTTTCACCAAGTGTGAAAGGCACTCTCTCCTGCTGTAGGATATCACCTGCATCTACCCGTTCCACTGCATAGTGAATCGTAACACCAATAGTGTCGAACTCATCTTTCATGAGAGCCCAGAATGTGGGTTCGACACCGGCATTGCGGGGCAGCATAGCGCCGTGAATGTTGATGCAGCCGCATGGTGGAATTTCCAGGATCGGCTTCTTTGAGATCCGCGTGGCCCCGATCACGATGAGGTCAGGAGCATGGGAACGGATGATCTCGACGGCATCGGGATCGTTGATGCTTTTTACCTCGTGATACGGCACCTCCGGATGCCGTGCGTGCACCTCCTCGACGCAATCTGTTTTCATTCCCCGCGCCACTATTGTCTTAAAGAGGTGACGAAAAAGGCGCCGGATACCCTGATCGCGCAAGCGATTGTAGATGTATCGCGGCCAGTTCCCTGAGAGCCGGGTGATGCGCGATTCGGCAACGATACCCACGACATTGTGGTCGCGGATCAACGCTTCGGTAAACAATGCTCCAGCGAGCACGCTGCGGCGAGTGAGCGCAACAACACGGAGTCGCTTGCTGTTGGCGTGATGGTGGTTCCCACACTCGGATTGGTGGTCTATTATGGCCATGGGTGCTCCAACTCTAGCGTGGTCAAAGAATGCTCTTCAATCGTGACTTCACATCTAATGTATGGTATAGGGTAATAGTATCCCGAGGTTAATGTGACCGCGAAGCGGGATGTTTCGAGCAAGGACAGACATCATGTACCTTGAGAACTGGGGTCTGGACCGGATGCCTTTCAAGAATACTCCGGACCCTGATTTCTATTACCATTCGCCACAGCATGAAGAGACTTTGAGCCGCATGCTCTTCTGTGTCCAGAATGATATGGGTGCGGCCCTTCTGACCGGTGTATTCGGATGCGGCAAGACACTGGTCACCAACCTCCTCAAGTCTCGTCTGGACAAGTCGAATTACCGGTTCATCGTGGTCACACATCCCCAGCTGAATGATCTCGAGCTGCTTCGTATGATCCTCATCAAGATGGGCCTCACCTCCGTCCCGGAGAACAAGGCCGACGTCGTCCAGTTGCTGGAAGACGCCCTGATCAACAACTACCATGATGGCAGAGAGACCATCCTGATAATCGACGAGGCCCATATCATCGAGCAGAAGGAGACATTCGAGGAGATCCGCCTCCTGCTGAACTATCAATATGAGGGGAAGACGCTGCTGAGCCTTTTCCTGGTCGGTCAGCCGGAACTGGGGTTGAAGGTGGATATCAACAAACCGTTATCCCAGCGACTGGCGATGCGCGCTCACCTCGGTCCGTTTACCGAGGAGAACACAGCCGACTACATCCGGCATCGACTCACCACAGCCGGCGCCCAGAAGGACCTCTTCACTCCGAAGGCGTATGAACTCTGTCACGATCTGAGCGGGGGCATTCCGCGCCGGATCAACAACATATGCAATCTGGCTCTCCTGCTCGGCGCGTCCCGCCAACTTGACAAGGTCGACGAGATGGTTATCTATGACGTCTCCCGTACGCTGGAGGGTGAGTATTAGCAGCGGGAATCGTATCCGCTCCGCGACACCCATGATCCGGTTTATCACACTGCTGGTCCTGCTCCATCTCCCGCTGGCTCCCCGCTCCCTTATGGCAGAACCCTTACCCCCTCCACAGGAAACAGACCAGGAGTGGGAGGTTCTCCTTCATTCGCACGGGTTGTCTCCGGGTGACTGGAGATCGGTGGAGGAGCTTCAACGTGCCGCTCATGCGGCAGGACTCGATGTTGTCATCCTGACAGAGCAGATGATCACGGAATGGGAGTGGAGCCCTCCGATCATCAGGTGGTTCTGGAGTTTCCGTCTGAAAAATCCCGAAGCCAGATCATTCCGGGATCTGTTCCGTACAACACCGTCCGTGAAGCGCATCGGGTTCGAGGAATATTTCGACAAGGTTGCCGAAGCTGACCGGGTCGTTCCCGACATTACCCTGCTCGCGGGTGTGGAGATCGCTCCCTATTACTACTGGACCGGATCACCCTTGAGCGGCAATCTCATCATGTGGGACTGGCAGAAGAATATCCTGGTATTCGACCTGCCCGAACCTGCGGACTACCGGGAGCTTCCGGTCCTCGGAATGCGCACTTCCCTGCTCAGCTCCTGGAAGGTGATTCCCTGGGCAGTGGTACTCGCACTTACCCTCTTTCTCTTCCTCTATCTTCTGAACAAACTTTGTCTCGTGCGCGCGCTGTTGGTTCTTATCCCGGTCGGCCTTCTCATCTGGTCGGGACCTCCGAGTCTTGAACCATTCAGCCCATACCGTGATGATGCCGGCATTGAACCATACCAGGTGCTGATAGATCGTGTGAACGAGCTCGACGGTCTCTCCATGTGGAGTCAGGTGGAGACCGTGGACGATCACCGCTATATGGGCATTGATATCCACACCAGCAAGCATCCGGAAGTCCTCGTTGAATCGAAGAACTACCGGAGCCACGGCATCATCTATCCCGATGTGCCCACCGCGCACGAACCGGGAGCGCAATGGGACCAGGCCCTGCTTGCCTATCTCACTGGCGAACGAACGACGGCTCCCTGGGGATGGGGTGAACTCGCGTATCATTACCCTATTCAGAGTTCGGTGAAGGGGCTGCGCGACGCCCTTACCGTCGTGCTGGCTCCCGATCGATCCCCCCGGTCGATTTTCGACGCACTGAAGAGTGGGAAAGGATACGCGGTGCGGGCGGCCAGCCGTGACGGGAGGCTCAAACTCGATCGCTTTGAGGCGGTCTCCGGGGATCTCAGGGCCGGGATGGGGCAGGAGCTGAGGGCGCACGGTCCGGTTTCAGTTGAGTTGTCATTGAGCTTCACCGGAAGTGAGGAACTCCCTGTCACGGTCCGTGTGATCCGTTCGGGTGAAGTGATTGCGGAATCGGATGGTGTGCCTCCGCTGACCCTTTCTTTTAATGACCCTTCCCCGGAACCGGGTGAGGCCGGTGCCTACTACCGGCTGTGGATTGAAGGTCCGGACATTACCCATCGTTTGCTGTCGAACCCGATCTTCATCAGATACCCGGAAGAAGCAGATGGGGTTCCTGGTCGATGATCGCCTCAATCCATCAGCCGCAGTATCTCCCCTGGGTCGGATATCTCGACAAGGTCGATCAGGTTGATGCCTTCATCCTGCTAGATACGGTCCAGTTCAAGAAGGGGGAGTGGCAGAACCGGAACCGCTTCAAGACCGCCCAGGGTGCCTCCTGGATCACCGTACCGGTCGTGCATGATTTCGGCCAGTTGCTGGCTGATGTCCTGATCGATCCCCGGCAGGAATCATGGAGCCGGAAGCATCCGCAGGCGATGCGAACCCACTACGGCTCGACACCCCACTACGCGTGGCTGGCCGATCGTCTTGACCCGATCTGGGAGCAGGACTGGGAGCGACTGGCTCCGCTCAGCAGGGCCACACTGGAAGCGTTCATGGAACTCATGGGGATCGACACTCCCCTTCTTCTGGCAAGTGAAATGGATCCGGCTCCCGAACACCCGGATGAACGTCTCATCTCACTCTGCCGTCAGGCAGGCGCAGACACGTATCTTGCAGGGTCCACAGGCCCGGAGTACATGGATATGGAGAAGTGGCGCGGCAGCGGTATCGAGGTTTGCATTCACGAATTCACTCAGCCCGTGTACACTCAGCCTTTCGGGGATTTTCTTCCCGCGATGTCGGCTGTAGACCTACTATGTAACTGCGGTCCGGATGCCCTTGCGCTGATGCGCGAGGCCAACGGCCGCTGAGGCTCTTGCGAAGGACAGGGTTATGGAAAAGACGGTCAATATCCTGGCCATCGGAGCCCACCCCGATGATATCGAGTACGGTTGCGGCGGCACGCTGCTGAAATACGCTCAAGCCGGGCACAGGGTTTATCTCTACGTTGCCACGCGCGGTTCCGTCGGCGGCTCCGGTGACACACGGGCCAGAGAGATGGAGGTCTCCGCCGAGAAGCTCGGAGCAGCAGAGCTCTTCTGGGGAGGTTACTCCGACACGCAGATCCCGCTCACGCAGGACCTGATCTCCGAGATCGAAGGGATCATCGGAAAGGTAAATCCGAAGTTCATCTTCACTCACTGGAGGGATGATACCCACCAGGACCACCGGAACCTCACCGCCTGCACGCTTTCCGCAACGAGGTATATCCCCAACTTCCTCTTTTATGAAGGACCGACATCCCAGGGATTCACACCGAATGTCTATGTCGATATCACGGACGTTCTGGAGGAGAAGGCCGAACTCCTTCGTATTCACGCTTCCCAGATGACCAAGACGCACATCGAAGACACAACGATCATCGACATGGCCATGAGCAACGCGACATTCCGCGGGATTCAGGCGAGGGTTCGACATGCTGAAGGATTCACCAGTCAGCGACTTCTCATCAATATCTGATATCATTCCTCACTCCCGCCCCACGCTGGGTGATGCGGAGGAATCAGCCCTCCTGAGAGTGATCAGGGGTGGTCATCCTGCGAGCGGCCCTGAAGTCGTCTCCCTGGAAGATGCGATAGCCTCTTTTTTCTCCCATCCCGGTGCGGTTGCCACCGGCTCCGGCAGTCAGGCGCTCCTGCTGGCGCTGGTGAGCCTCGACCTGCGCGAGGGGAAACGCGTCGCATTGTCGGCATTTACCTGTTCAGCGGTGCTGCACGCGGTTGAGTGGGCCGGAGCGGAACCGGTACTCCTCGACCTGGCAGAAGGAGAAATAGCGCCGGACCCTGCTGCCCTCGATTCGATTGATGGTCCGATTGACGCCGTGATTGTGGTCCACCCCTGGGGCTACCCGCTTGACGCATCATCCTGGAAAAAGATCGCTCCGGTTGTTATCGAGGACTGCGCCCAGAGCATCGGCGCGGTCCGGGAGGGCGCACCGGTCGGTGGTGTCGGTGATGTCGCGATCCTCTCATTCTACGCTACGAAGATGCTCTGCGCCGGTGAAGGAGGTGCCGTCACGGCAGTGGAACAGGCAGTCATCGATCGTGCCAGGGATCTTCGCGACTACGATGGGAAGTCAGAGTGGGCGCCCCGGTTCAATTTCAAAATGAGTGACCTGCAGGCAGCTCTGGCACGCGTACAGTGGTTTCGATTGCAGGAATTCATCGTACGGAGAACCGCAATAGCGAATCGCTACCATGAACCGATCCGGTCATTGGGTCTCAAACCGGTGACGCCCGCATCTGGTGCAACCGCATCCTGGTATCGCTACCTGTGCTGGTCACCATCCGATGTCACAGATCTTCTCGAATTCTGTGATCATCATGGTGTACACTGCAGGCGTCCGGTACCTGTGACTCTGGATCGACTGTTGGGGAGAGAACCCCTCCCCAACACCGGTGAGGCGTGGAACAGAATGATAAGCATCCCCATATATCCATCACTGACAGAGGATGAGCAGGATCGCGTTATCCATGTACTCGAAGAGGCCCGGGGAAGGGATTTGATCGGTTGAGTCTTCGCAAACTGATCATGACGATCATAGCCCTGCTGGGTGTCATACTGTTTTTCATCCTCAAACCAAACATTGATACTCCTCCGTGGCTGAACTGGCTCGGGCCTCTTACCCTGGCCGCAGTGGTTTCGTTTATGCTGGTGCAGCCTCTCTCCTGGCTCGCCGTGGAGACCGGCCTCGTCGATCGGCCCAATGAGCGGAAGGTTCATGAAGGTGCCATACCGCTGGTTGGCGGGCTCGCCATATATGCCGGTTTTCTGGCAGTGTATTTTGTCTACGGCTACTATGACGAGAGCAGTGCAATAACGGCAATCATGGTTGCACTGGGTCCCCTTCTGCTGATCGGAGTGCTCGACGATCTCCGGGACCTCTCCGCAGCGCTGAAACTTCTCGTCCAGCTTGGTGCCGTCGCTATTGTAGTTGTTGCTGGTGTTCGGTTCACATTTCTGCCTGATGTATGGTGGGGTGATATTGGCGAGATCGCGTTGACCGCCATCTGGCTTATAGGCCTTACGAACGCGTTCAACTTCCTGGATGGAATCGACGGGCTGGCTACCTCCCTGACCATTGTTGCGGCGGTAGCATTCGGACTGATCGCCATTACCACCGGCCAGGGTTTTTTCATGCGTCTCTGTGCAGCCCTCTGCGGGGCCTGTATCGGATTCCTGCCACATAATTTCCGGCGCAAACCCGCCGCAGCGTTTCTGGGGGACTCGGGAGCAACTGTCCTGGGTTTCTTCCTGGCTTCATTCGCTATTGTAGGGGAATGGGGAGGATCCGGTGCCCGAACGGTTGATATCGTGGTTCCCCTGCTGATCCTCGGCGTGCCGATCTTCGACATCACCTTTATCACCATCACCCGTTTCGCTGACGGGAGGATCCGCACACTCCGGGACTGGCTGGAATACGCCGGCCGGGACCACATCCACCACCGCCTGCTCAAGATCGGCCTGAACCGGTTCGATACGGTCTTCTTCCTCTGCGTTACATCTCTCGTCCTGGCGCTCAGTGCGATTACCATGAAAAGCGCCCATGACCTTTTCGCCGTTCTGTCTCTCCTTCAAGGTGTTATAATCCTTACTATCATCGGACGGTTCATGTTGTTTATGGAAAACAATTCAGGAACTGCGCGAGAGGATTCAGATGGTTCGTCTGAGTGATGCATTCCCGTCGGGTCCGAAAACCACGAGACCTGCCCGCAGGGAGGAACAGCCTCCCGGTGTGTCACTTCCCGAGATCCTCATCCTCTCCGATGATACCCTGATGGTCGACCTCATCCGCGGTGCCATAGAGGATCGCGGATATCGCATCCGACACTTCCCGTCTCCCGCTGAGTTGCAGGTGCGTCTGAAAGTGGCCGGTCGGGTTGTAATCATAGTTGATGGTCGGATCGAAGAGGCCGGGGCCTTTCTCCGGGATATCGCGACTTCCGACTATCCGGACCGGATCGTCATCCTCCCCGACACAGAACAGAAGGAGCTGTTCGAGGGGATCCCTGATCTGCGGCTTCACTCGCTGCCGGTATCAGCCGAAGATCTTCTTACCACTATTGAAGACCTCTCCACCGCTCCCGTCACGCGACCGGGAACCGATAAATTGAACCTCTTCTCATCCCTGACGAAGCCGGAGACAGATCAGGCACCGGAGGTGGCAGAGACAGGCGACGACGACGCTGGGACAGAACCGACCCTCACCAAGGGCATCCCTGAGACCCCGGCCCCTGAGATATTGTCGGATCCATCCGTCTCGGACGAGATTCCCGATATTCCGCCAGTGGACGAGGCTCCCGTGACGGACTTGCCCTCCCCGGAAGAGCCCCGGGACGAAAAAGAGGATGCCGCGAAAAGCGATACGACTGCTCCTGGAGAATTCGTCATCCCGTCAGGCAGGGATAAAACCAGCCCCGGTGTTTCGGAAGGACCATTCCGTCTGGCTGGTATGATATCTCAACAACCAGACGTTCCGGCGGGTGTGAAAAAACCGACCATACCGAAATCTTCGGCCACACCCCCACCTGCCCCCGCAACAGTGAGCACCGATGGCGATGCATGTTCCGGTATCGTAAACCTGTATGAAGATGCGGTAGCGATTATGCTTCAGTTCATGCGTGGACATCGCGGCAGGTCGGAGCCTCCGCTCTCCGGGGTGGCTCAGGTTGTAGGGCAGATCATCGAGAATGTCTCTCACTCCAGCGATCTCTGCCTCAAGGCTATCCAGCATACCGTGGAATTCGATGACGCTGATCTATACATGGCCAATCATCAGGTGAACGTCGCCCTCCTGGCGATGAGGGCGGGTAAGGGTCTGAAGATGTCGGCCAGCGACCTCTATGAACTCACTCTGGGAGCGATGATCCACGATATCGGCATGACACAGCTGCCTGAGGGCTTGATTACGAGACAGGGTAAGCTCGATCAGTCCGGGTACGCCCAGATCAAACAGCACCCGGCATATGGAAAGCAGCTGCTGGCCAGCTATGCCAGCTCCTATCCATTTCTCCAGACCATAGCGTACCAGGAGCACGAACGTCTCGATGGATCGGGGTATCCCGAGGGCCTTTCAGGTAAGAATATTCACCTCTACGCCAGGATCATCGGGCTGGCGGACACCTACGAAGCGTTGACACACGTAAGACCCTTCCGCGATCACATGATTCCCTTCAACGTTCTCCAGCAGCTCATCCGTCTGGGAGGACAGCTGTTCGATAAAGATATCTTGAAGGCGTTCATCGATGATATCAGTGTTTTCCCTGCGGGATCATACGTGCGGTTGAATTCAGGTGAGATCTGCAGCGTAGTCGCAATCAATACAGGCTATCCGCTGCGACCCGTTACCCAGGTGCTCTATACCGCGGATGGTTCCGAACTCGAGCAGGGTCGCACGATCGATCTGAAGAGCGAACCGATGCTCTACATCACGGGACCGGAAGATCCGCGCGAATTCGCCAGGGGATAGCGGCTGCCAGGAACATCTCCAGGAATATTTCATAGAAAAGGGCGGCCTGCTGGCCGCCCTTTCTGCATCCGGATGTGCGGTGTACTCAGATTGCCGGCGGTATCACCCGTCCTGTATCTGGTGCGGCACCCACATATTTGTCGCGGTTCTTTATGACTTCGACCTGGTAATTGGCATTCTGGCGCCAGCGGGCATCCCGCGCGGCCTGTTCCAGGACAGCGATCGCCTCATCCCACTTCTCCTGATTCTTGAGCGCCATACCCTTCTCGAAGAGGCTTCCGCCATCCCCCGGCATCCGCACCAGGGCCTGATCGGCCGCCGCAATCGCCGCGTCATACTGCCCCAGCCGGTTCAGGACCTCCGCCTGGAAGTAATACGGCTGGTACCAGGTTGGCTTGATGGTCACCGCCTGGGTGAAATTCATGATGGCGTTCTCATAATCACCTGTCTCCACCTGGATGCGCCCCATCATCTGAAACGCTCTCTCATTGGTCGGATTGTACTGGGCGACCCTGCTGTAGGCCATAAGGGCCTCACTCCACATCTGCTTGTCGAAGTAGATTTTTCCCTGATTGTGGAACGCCTGCCAGTATGGCTGTCCAACCTCCTCCGAGACCTCTCCAGCCTTGGAGTAGTGCAGGAGGGCTGTATCCGGATCGTTCTTTAGATTCAGAAAGACACTGCCCAGTGATGCCAACGCAGAAAAGTAGTTCGGATTGAAGTTCACTGCAGCCTCGAGCTGTGCAATGGCGTCGTCCGCCTGACGAAGTTTTTCATAGGTCATACCGAGAAGACAGTGAGCCAGGTAATTACCGGCTTCCAGTCTTGTGGAGGTAATCAACAATTCCTTTGCTTCATCGAACTGTCCTTGCAAGTACAATGTTCTTGCATCCTTGTAGGCTTGGGCGGCCTCCTGGTTCTCAATCTGCGCCTGCGTATTCACGACAGGGATCATGATGGCAATGGCACAGATCATCAGAATGATGCGCTTCATACGACATTCCTCCCGAATGGTTATCAGCTCGGGGTGAAGGTGACGGGATCCCGGTCTGGATCCTTTCGGTTCATGGTCACCTCCTCCAGAACATAACCCTAAAGGCTATGTATCAGCAGGGTAGGTAGTCAAGCAATACTCTCTCCCGTATCTCCTGCCGATCCGCTGACAGACCCGCTCTCTGGTGAAAACCGCCGCACAAAGAGCCCGGTCTTTCTGTCCATCATGTTAGACGTATTATCGATGAAATCCTTTACCCGATACCGCGACTTACGATTTCGGGCTTAAGAGCGCTCTGAATACATGTCCGGCTATGGCAGGGTTTTCTTTAAGGCGCCGCGTGGAATACGCATACCACTGAGCGCCGAACGGCACGTAGACCCGCATCGTGTGCCCCGCCCTCACGATCTCCCGTCGCAGACCCGGTTCAATTCCCAGCAGCATCTGGAATTCATACATATCCTTCTCAAGGCCGAGTCGATCGATGAGTTGGAACGATCGCTCCACCAGCTGCCGGTCATGTGTAGCGATGCCGACATAACAATCGCTGGTGAGAAGAGCTTCGACCATCTCCATGAAGGAATCCCTGATCCGCTGACGATTCTTGAAGGCGATTTCGGAGGGCTCGATGTATATCCCCTTGCAAACACGGACGTTCACTTGTAATGCCTTCAGAGCATCGATGTCATTCAGAGATCGCTTGAGATACGCCTGCAGCACTACTCCCACATTATCAAAGTCCTCCCTCAGTCTCCGATAGAGATCGAGAGTGGCGCTCGTTGTACTCGAGTCCTCCATGTCGATACGCACGAAGTTCCCGAGTTCCCCTGCCCGTGCAAGGAGGCGCCTCAAATTCATTTCACAGAGAGTTGGATCGAGATTCAGTCCCAGGGCGGTCGGTTTGATGGAGATGTTTGAATTGATCCCGTCGGATTCGATCCGTTCGAGGGTTTCCAGGTACTGGAGGGTAAAGGCTTCAGTCTCCTCTGCGCGCGCTACCTCTTCCCCGAGGATGTCGAGCGATGCAATATACCCTTCGTCGCTGAGTGCCCTGATCCGGACAATCCCATCATCCAGGGTCTCACCGGCAATGTATGGACGTGAAAAGCGACCGATGATCCGCTTCGGAACCAAGGGCATCAATGTTACGACGGCGCGGCCGAACATGCTCATCGTCAGGTGTTACCCTTCCTGTCTTTTTTCTGATATCTCGGCAAGTTCGCGTTGGCTGATTCCCTCACGCATCGATACGATACTCGCGTTTGCTGCCACGGCCCGCGCTATCTCCTTGAACACCTGCGAAATCGTCGAATCGGAATCAACGCTGATTGACGGCGTTCCCGCGTCTCCACCCTCACAGATTGAACCATCAAGGGGGATCTCACCCACAAACGGTATGCCGAGTTGAGTGGCAGTTCTGCGACCACCTCCCGACGAGAAGATGTGGTGCTGCTTCCCGCAACCGTCACAGATGAAATATGCCATGTTCTCCACAAGTCCAAGAATGTGGACGTTGACCCGCTCGAACATGCGAAGCGCCCGTACCACGTCCTCCAGCGCCACTTCCTGGGGTGTGGTCACCACCACGGCTCCTGAGAGAGGCGCGTTCTGGACCAGCGTAAGCTGCGCGTCACCCGTACCGGGAGGAAGATCCACGATCAGATAATCGAGTTCACCCCAGTCAACGCGCTCCAGAAACTCCTGGACCATTTTGCCCACCAGCGGCCCGCGCCAGATTACCGGCATCCGCTCATCGGCAAGAAATCCCAGAGACATGAGCTTGATCCCATACTTTTCGAGCGGGACGATTCTGTTCCCATCCCCGGTCATATCGGGTCTCTCATTGATCCCAAACATGATCGGAATGCTCGGTCCGTAGATATCGGCGTCCATCAGGCCAACGTTCGCCCCCTCCCTGGCCAGGGCCAGAGCAAGATTGGCAGCTATGGTTGACTTGCCTACACCACCCTTACCGCTCGCCACGGCGATCGTGTGGGTTACTCCGGGTATAAGGTTTTGCGGCTTAATCTGCGGCTGTGCCTGGCTGGCCGAAAGGGAGACCTCCACGTTCTCCACGCCCTCCAGTTGACCTACCACCTCCCGAGCCCGGGTGACGAAGAAATCCTTTGCGGGGCAGGCTGGTGTGGTGAGCTCAATGGTGAACGAGACTGTACCCCCATCAACTTCAAGGTTCTTGATAAAACCGAGTGACACGATATCCTTACCGAGATCGGGGTCCTGGATCGCACTCAGTGCTTCAAGGATGGCTTCCGGTGCTGGGCCCGGTGCGTTCACGTCTGCGGACATCTGCTGACCTCTTTCATGGATACGCCCCACCTGCAGAGAGGTGGGGCGAGAGCAGGACAATCATGGTGTCCCCAGGGGGAATTGAACCCCCGTTTCCGGATTGAAAGCCCGGTGTCCTGACCACTGGACGATGGGGACATATTCAATGGGGAGAGAGAGGGGAATTGAACCCCCGACCCCCAGGGCCACAACCTGGTGCTCTAACCGACTGAGCTACTCTCTCCATGTGCATGTCTATGGCGCGCCTGGCAGGATTCGAACCTGCGACCGGTGGATTAGAAGTCCACTGCTCTATCCAGCTGAGCTACAGGCGCCGGAAAATCAAAGATGTATGGAAGATCATTCTGTTGCAATGCTCTTGTGATCACATCGTTCACCATTATACAAGGAGCCGAAACTCTTGCGTTCGACACTTCCACTGCATACTCTCCCCGTAAACAATTCCATGTCAGTTCCGTTTTCTCTGCAGCAACCAAGACCTGAACACGTGGAAGGTGAGCATCGGATGAGAGGCAAAGCTCCATATCTCCTGTCGGTATTGATATTCCTGTCCTGGACGACGATCGTCGATGCACAGCAGGCGGTTGATCTGCCCATCGGGTCGTACTCTCTGTCTTCCGGGATCTTCCAGGCACCTCAGCCGGGTCCACTTGTACTCTCAGCGTCGACAGTTCGCACGGGTGTTGATTTCATTTCGCTTCGACCCGGCGCCATGCGCGGCACCGCTCCTGCTGCCATGCAATACGGTTGGCGGAGGACCGATCGAGAAATCGGTCGCGCGTGGGTCGGCTCGATGGTCGGGTTCTTTTTCGCCTGGGTAGCGGATCTCGCGATCCATCAGGAGTACAATTTCAGCAAGGCCAACTGGCTCTGGAACGAAGGTACCGCCGACAAAGTTCAGAATGGTGAGGTAGTGTACAACATCCTTCTCTACAACGGGCTCACCCCGCTCTATGCCAAGAATGGCATTACCCGTGTCAGTCCGGTAAAGACAAACGGGCTGCCAACATATCTTTCCGGTCTGGTCGGCAGCCTTCTGGGCATGTGGTACTGGACTGATCTCGACAATCGTGATCCGGACAAAAACGCTCTGTATGATATCCGCGGAATTGCGGTTTATACCGGACTTACCACGCTCTTCACGTTCGTGGGGCACCGCATATTCAAATAACGCAGAAGGAAGTGGTCGGGGCGGCCGGAGTTGACCGCTTCCGACTGAAGATTGGTCGGGGCGGCCGGATTTGAACCGGCGACCCCCTGCTCCCAAAGCAGGTGTTCGGAAATAGACGTTTGCCGATAACGCCCGTATAACCTATTATTTAACAATCATCTAAAGAATACAAACTAGGACAAAATCGGCTCGAAATCGATATTTCTGTGCACCAATTGTGCACCAATTGGGGGTTTCGATGGCTGTAGCTAAGTTGACCAAACGAGCGATCGACAGTACCGCGCACGACGGGCCGGGCTGGAAAGTGCTCTATGACCACGGCGGGGTGCCCGGCTTCGGTGTCCGCATCCGATCTCACAGTAAAACCTTTTTCTGCAGATACAGAACTCGAGGCGGCCGCCAGCGATACCACTCCCTCGGGCGGTACGGCATCCTCACGGTCGAGCAGGCACGCGAGCGGGCACGCGAAGTCCTGGCGGCTGTCGCTGCAGGTGAAGATCCCGCCGGGGTGCGCCGCGCCGAGCGCGGGGCTGACACGGTGGAGAAACTCTGCAATACATGGCTCGAGCTGTACGGGAAACCGCACCGCCGCACCTGGGGCGAGGACAAGCGGAGAATTGAGAAGCGGATAGTTCCTGCAATCGGGCACCTCACCCCACGGGATGTGCAACCGGCCGACTTAACCAGCCTGCACATTCAGATTGGGAGCACCGAGGGAAAGCCGACCGAGAGCAACAGAGTCCTGCAGTTATATCGCACCATTCACAACTGGGGCCTCGAGCAAGGCATCCTCCCGGCAGGCACCCCCAACCCGGCCGAGGGCTTCAAGAAATTCCGCGAACAATCCCGAGATCGGTTTATCTCTCGCGAGGAAATGCCGAAGCTGGCCGAGGCGATTGGGAAATATCCGAACATCTATGTTCAGGGGGCGATCTGGTTGCTCCTGTTGACCGGCCTTCGGAAGTCTGAGCTGTTACCGCGTCGCTGGGATGAGGTGGACATGAAGCGGCGGCGGCTTCTGATCCCCGACTCGAAGGGCGGCGAGCCGATCGATGCGTCCCTAAGTGAACCCGCCATGAAAGTCCTCGACTTACTTCCACGTGAGAAAGGCAACCCGCATATTTTCCCGAGCCGAGCCAGGAGTCACTTGAAGGATATCAGGCAATTGGCCGAGATTGTGAAGAAAGCGAAACTAAAGAATATCCGGCCGCACGATCTTCGCAGAACTCTCGGGAGCTGGATGGCCGAAGAGGGTGCCAGCCTTCTTATGATTTCGCGGGCACTACATCATCGGGATTTATCGAGCGTTAAGGTTTACGCAAGGCTGCAGGATGGTGCAGAAGTGGAGGCAATTAACGACCACGGTGAGCGGGTGCGGGAGCTGGCCGGGGAGATCGTGATAGTAAAACCTGAATAGGTTGTGCAGATAGCTGGCAGTATGTATGATACCGACACCATGTCGTCACCGATAACTGTCAGCCATCAGAAGGCCCAAGAGATTACCGGCCTTAGCTCCGCGCAGCTCACAGCCACGGTGAAGCGGTATCTGCGCCCTACCCAACAGCCAGGTACCGGTCGTTCATATAAGCTAGTCCCATTCGATATCCTTCTGATCCAGGTGGCGCGAATTCTGATTGCATCCACTATCCCTTTCACGATCGATGAAATCGCCAATATTGTTGACCTCGTGCGTAGTCTCGAGGACAGGCTCGCGAAATTCGGTAAACCCATTCTCTTCCTCGATCTAGAGGGTGACGCGCACCTGCCGGACCCTCCCTCACCTGAACTCAAAATTGAGTGGGGAGAAACCAGCGATTACCATAAAGACAGCAAATCTCTACTACTGCCTACAGGCTACTATCAGGTGCAGTACATAGAACTATTCCACGGTGACGATGAAGAGCTCGCCCTGATACCAGCTCCCCTTCCCCACTATCCATACGGTGCGTGGTCTGCTGTTGTGAGGATCGACCTAGCTGGACTAGTTACCCTGATCGAAACAATCTAAAAAAGTCGTGAACATTCCTTGCCGCTTGGTCGTTTTATGGTATAATACCGACATGATGTCAGTATTTATAGCTACCTTATATTATCATCAACGATCAGGAGGATTCACGTGGAAGTGACTACAATCTGCACTTCAGACACTGCCCCTCGATTATCGGATAAAAACGCAACCGGGCCCACGATTTTCTGAGGAAGAGAGCCAGGCCGATTATCAAGAGGGCCGATCGGGGTGGTTTTTGAGCCCTTCCG
>SDBT01002584.1_pt1 | contig 31890 bp, 32 predicted proteins | sample 2277101 | NCBI WGS metagenome assembly SDBT01 (sample SAMN10404973, study PRJNA504765) | marine sediment metagenome | isolation source: marine sediment core GS10_PC15, 103 cmbsf | place: Arctic Ocean: Southern Knipovich Ridge | collected 2010 | reverse complement strand
TGCATACCTACTTTGGAAGCAGGAGGCCGGAGGTTCGAATCCTCTCACCCCGAAATTGAAATCCTCTTCGATAGTGAAAGTTTATCGAGGACGGTTTTGTATTAATTATATCTATTATTTTTGCTATAATTTTCACAATGCAAGTATTGCTTGTATAATAGACATTTGTCTATTAACGTTACTTGTGCATAATCCGAATATTATATTTAATTACCCACAGATTCTTAGACTTCGTAGCGTGGTATTATAATATGCAAATAATGATTCCGCCAGAATCAAATCCACTGCGCCACAAACTATTTTGAAATCAAATTATAATTTAATGATTAGCAATAGAAACCGAAGAAAAGTATTAAAAAATAGATATAAAGTGATGTATGGGTAAAAAATCAATTTATATTAATATTATACCTAAAACTGTGTTGCGCTATTTATTAAGTTTAACATTTCTCCTATTAATCGCGAACATAGCTGTGTTGACATTTTACACTATTACTAATTCTAATAGTGTATTTATTTCATTTTTTGATTTTAATAGCGAAGGTAATATCCCGACCATGTATTCCTCGATATTGTTAATTCTAAGTTCAATATTGCTTATGTTAATTGCTTTGGAGAGGAAAAGAAATAAATTAAAATATTATTATTGGTCAGGATTAGCGTTGATTTTTTTGTTTTTAGCTGTTGATGAGTTTGTAAAAATTCATGAACATGGTAATGCTTTTATCATTACATATACGAATACGAATGTATCAGGGTTGCTATTTTATCCATGGGTGATACCATACACTATATTTTTACTTATATTTATCATTATATATTGGAAATTTTTGGTAAAACTACCAAAATCTATAAGAAGATTATTTACTTTATCTGGCTTGGTCTACGTTGTGGGAAGTATAGGGATTGAAATACTCGGCGGCTGGCAGCATGAGTTGCACGGCAATTATAATATAACTTATTACTTTCTATACTCACTGGAAGAATTTTTAGAAATGGTAGGCATTAACCTATTTATATACACATTACTTCGATATCTAAAACAGATTAACTTTTCATTAGAACTTAAATGATGTCAAATAATAATGTTAGGGACGCGTTTTTACGTAAGTATATTTTGGGTCGAATAATTGTACCAGGAAATATAGAAGTCCTGCATTTTGTGATTTATATGAATGGAACTAGTAAAAGCCATCCGATTATAATTGTTAATAAGTAATTATCCATGTAATATTATTATATGGAAAAAGTGGTAATTTTTATCATCAATGCGGTTATTTAATTCGGGCTGTATGGCTATTAGTAAGCCCCAGTCTTCCCATTCCAACTATTCTCGAGTACTAGAATAACTGTTTATTAACTATAATAGGTTATATCAAACAGCCGGTATTTTTAATTATAGAAAACTAACAAATATTTTATAAATTTGAGAATTAACCATCTTCATTTAGTGAGAAAGGAATATATAATGTTTAACAAGTGGTTCTTAATATTAGCCCTAACAATTGGAATCTTTAATGTATCTTGTAAAAAGAATCCAACAGTTTCAAAAAATACAGCTCCTATAGCATCATTCACAGTTAGTCCAGCCTCTGGTACTACGGCAAAAATATTCAATTTTGATGCAAGTGGCAGTAGCGATAACGAAGATGAGAATTTAGATTTACAAGTTAGATGGGATTGGGAGAATGATGGTGAATGGGATACTGATTACAGAACCCTTAAAACAATAATTCATCAGTTTTTACAATCTGGAACATATACAATCGTTCTTGAGGTAAAGGATGCCGGGGATCTTACTAACACTATAAGCGAGACAATAACTGTGTCTACGGCTGATCCCACAGCTTCATTCACGGTTGATCCGACATCTGGTACTACAGCAACAATATTTAATTTTGATGCAAGTGACAGTAGCGATAATGAAGATGAGGCGTCAGTTTTACAGGTTAGGTGGGATTGGGAGAATGATGGTACCTATGACACAAATTATAGTACAACCAAGACGGCAACTCATCAATATACATCAACAGGAACCTACATTGTTAAACTTGAGGTTAAAGATAGTGATGGTTTAACCAATTCGACCGTTGTATCAGTGAGTGTCTCTAATGCAGCTCCAACAGCATTATTCACTATTAATCCGAACTCTGGCACTACGGTAACAATATTCAACTTTAATGCAAGTAGTAGTACAGATCACGAAGACGATATTTCAGTTTTACAGGTTAGATGGGATTGGGAGAATGATGGTACCTATGATACAAATTATAGTACAACCAAGACGGCAACACATCAATATACATCAACAGGAACCTACATTGTTAAACTTGAGGTTAAAGATAGTGATGGTTTAACCAATACAGCAATAAGTACAGTTATTGTGTCTAATGCTGCCCCCACAGCTTCATTCACAGTTGATCCGACATCAGGTACAACGGCAACAATATTCAATTTTGATGCAAATAGCAGTACAGATAATGAGGATGATACTTCAGTTCTACAGGTGAGGTGGGATTGGGATAATGATGGTACTTATGATACAAATTATAGTACAACTAAGACTGCAACTCATCAATATAGCATACCCGGAACGTACACAGTTATGCTTGAAGTTAAAGATAGTGAAAGCTTAACTAATACAACAACAAGGGCGGTGAGTGTTCAGCAACAAAGTATGGTAGTCACATTTTCAGATGCTAATTTTGAAGCGCGAATACGAACGATACTGAGTAAACCAACCGGTGATATTACAGATTTAGATATGGAAACCATTACAGCACTTAATGGAGGTGGATGGAATATTTCGGATATATCGGGAATAGAATATTGTAGTAATCTTATAACCATTGCTTTGTGGGGCAATCAGATAATTGATATAAGTGATTTAAGTGGTCTAACGAATATTGATTGGCTTGACCTAAGTAATAATCAGATTGTAAATATAGGTGCGTTATTGCAAAATAGTGGTATTGATAATGGAGACACAGTTTACTTAACGAATAATCCAATAAGTAGTACTTCAGAAAGTTATATACCGGATTTAGAGGCACGTGGAGTAACAGTATATTACGATGGTGGAGCAGCAAATATAGTCACATTTTCAGATGCTAATTTTGAAGCGCGAATACGAACGATACTGAGTAAACCAACCGGTGATATTACAGATTTAGATATGGCGACAATTATAACACTTAATGGAGGTGGTTGGGTTATAGCGGATATATCGGGAATAGAATATTGTAGTAATCTTATAACCATTGCTTTGTGGGGCAATCAGATAATTGATTTAGGTGATTTAAGTGGATTAACGAATTTAGATTGGCTTGATCTGAGTAATAATCAGATAGTTGATATTTATGCTTTAACCCAAAACAGTGGTATTGCTGCTGGAGATACAGTTTACTTAAACAATAATCCATTAAGTGCAACTTCGGTTAACACCTATATTCCAGAATTAGAAGCGCGTGGAGTAACAGTATATCATTGATATTCAAATTCTATTTAAGACATTTTCTGAATACTGAAAATATGTTAATAATGATATCGAATGGTACTTAGTAATTTGAAAAGGAATTAGCCAACAGAAACGAAGGTTCTTGCGTGGGGCAAGAAGATGTTGTATAGGATATATCCTCTTGTACTGTTGTGGTTAAAGCTATAGTATACCCATAAATGTTGCCAATGAATTATTAATTAGAAGTAACTCAGCGAACTTTTCAAATTGGAAAGGGTGGTAAAGGGTGCAGAAAAATATGCTGTACGAGATTATATTAAAGATAAAATCGGTGATAAGTATTTTATTCCATTAGTTTGTCATACCGATAATTCTGCTGATATTCCACCGGAGAATCAGCCGGATTATCCATTCATAATTAAAACCAATCATGGTGGCAGAGGAGAAATAACTGTTTAGATTAAACCAATCCAAGTATTAATACTATTAACAATCCATCAACAATTACTCCAGCAATTATTATCTCAATTAAACTGAAACCTCTCCCGCGTTTTCTTCTTTTTGTCTTCATTTGTAACCTCTTAACTAATGTAGTCTTGGCAAGTCTATGCTATATTAAATTATTCAATTTTTAATTATTTAATATCTATGAATTATAATTTTTAGGAATTGCGTACCCATTTTTTGTAAACCATTCGGTGAATTTTCTTTGGAGTTCATTTGGACCCCATAGCTTCGCAAAAGCGATATTTGCTGCAGATAAATCTGTTTGTGACAATTCCTCGACATAATTTTTATATTCTTTAACCTCTTTTAAAAACCTTACAAATTCGGCCTCATTAATATTAAATAATATTTTCCTAATACCGATATTATCTATAACCGACAATACCTCTTGTTGATTTATTGATTTTGTAAATGATTTTAAATCAACAGCATTTTCATCCATTTCAGCTGTATAATAATAGAAATTTAATATTCCATGGATTAATTCTTTTAAATCATAATATAATCTAGAATCAATCATTAATTATCCAAGAGTTATAGCAATAGTTTGTTCAAAATCTTTACTGATAAATGGTTTTGCTATACATCCCTTGGCGCCCATTTTTAGTACTTGATTTTCAATTGCTATTTTGGGGTAAGAAGCAGTCATAAAAATAACAGGTATTCCTTTTGTAATATTTAATTGGATCAATTTTTCAAATGCTCCAACGCCTCCTCCATGAGGCATTTTAACATCCATTAATATTAGATCCGGGATCTCTTTTACTGCAATATCAACACCTTCTGCTCCGTCGTGTGCAATAAACACTTCATAACCTTTTGCTTTTAGCCGTACTGACAAGAGCCTTACAATACCGGGCTCATCATCAACTATTAATATTTTTTTCATCATTCCGTCTCTTCTTCATTAAATTGTTATTATTATTTCCGCTGTAGACACATGTACAATAACTGTGCCAACCATATATGTTATTGTTTTAATTGTGTTTAATGATTTTTAATTATTAGAACTAATTATCAGTATAATACAAAATGTTCCAAATTGGTACACATAATATGGACCTGCTTTTTAGGAATATCAACTTACCTGAATGGAAGTAGGATTCTGTGGTGAGATAAGTTCATGCAGATTGTCAAATGTTTTGTGGAATGTTTTTCTAAATTTAGAGTAGGATTAACTATCATTAATCGGATTATTATTTTTAAATTTTAATAAGATGAAGTTGTATAATACAATTAATGAGCTACCTAACTTTGCCGTTCAATTATAAGTTATGTGTTCTGTTAACGAGGTAAATAGTAAATGAAGAATTTTCTCTATCTTGTTCAAGGTCAGTCTGAATTAGTAAAGAATTATTTGCATCTGGCAGACCGAGATAGTGCTGATGCTGTTTTTCTAACTTATGATAAACCAATTGAAGAAGCTTTATATTTTCCTAATTCTACATGGGCACAGGGCAGAAATAAAATGCTCGAAATCGCATTGACAAAAGAAGATTATCTTTACTATATTTTCTGTGATGATGATATTACTTGGTGGGCGTCGTGCGAAATCCAACAAATACTTATTCAGAATTTCTACTTCGCTGATTCGATTCAATTTAACAAAATTTATATATCCAACGAATGTCGGTTAAGGTATCCTAATTCTGATGCAGGAATAAATATGTTTGAGAAACATATTCGAGATTGGCTTGCCAAACAGTTTATAGGTAGTTACAAGGATATCTCCAAGTCAGTTAAGAGAAATCTTCTAATCATCCTTTGGCGGACATTCAGTTTTTTTATTCGTCGCCATCACTATTTAAGAACTTCAAGTTATTCAGTTAGTGAAAGCTCTATAAAAAATGCATTATCGAATAATTCGGAAATACTTAAGAAATATTTGGAACATTTAAAAAATTGTTCAAATGATTAGGTTCACCGCCGCTGATTAATTAGGGTTGTTCTTCAGATTTTTTAATGTATATAAGTTTCTTTTCAAATCCGAGTTGATTTACAGGGTGAGGGGAAAAATGTGAATACAATCTTAAATTTTGTGAGTTAAAATGAAAGATAATCCTTTGAATGAAAAATTTTCAACTAAACTGTAAATATCTTGATATTTTATTCGTTGTCCGTTGTTAGTTTAATTATTATTTAGTAAAATCGCACGTATTAATTATTCACCAAATTGCAACACTTTAATTCTATCTTAAAAATTAATTCTATATATCAGTACATAAGATCCGAGATTGCTTATTGGAAGCGTATTAAAAGCGATTCCGGGAATCTTCATGATGTTAAATTAATCATGACATTAATGGTTAAAGATGAAGAAGATATTGTAGCCAATTGTATCGAACACCATTTACGTCATGGAGTAGATTATATTTTTGCTGCTGATGATGGTTCAACAGATAGCACCGTGGCTATTTTACGCAATTATGAACAAAAAGGAATATTACATTTTGTTCAATTATCTAATGAACAATGGAGCCAAACAGAAGTAGTCAATCAATTGGGGAAATTGGCTCATTCTAATTTTAGTAATTCCGTAATATTTCATTGTGATGCAGATGAATTTTGGATGCCTGTTACAGGCAATTTAAAACAAGAACTAACTGAACATCCTTACATTACTGGTCTGTATGTGCCCGTGATTAATGTATTATTAAAAGACAATAAGGGGCATGAAAAATTTCCCAATGATGCCATTTGCATTATAGTTAATCCTATAAAGATTAAAAACGATTCTGAAAAATCAATGACTGATTTCTTTTTAAAAAAATACCCTGCTAAAGTAATGTACACTCTTAAGAATGGATATCTAAATGTTACAGTGGGAAATCATGAGATTATTTCTAATAGTAAAAAAGTGATAATGGCAAAATCAAGAAATATTACGGTTTATCATTTCCCTGTCAGAAGTAAAAAACTATTTTATGATAAAGTAGTTAAGGCGAAGTATGCAATTACCGATAATGATAAAATACAAATAGAAACAGCATGGCACTGGCATCAATGGGTTAAAGAATTAAACAGTGGTAATTTTGACCAATCATATAGAAATGTTATAATATCCATCGAGGATTCTAAAAAATTAATTGAACAAAAAATTATTGAGGAGCGAACTTTTAGTGAAGTATTTCCCGGGTTTACAAATAAATCCTGTTAGAAATTTTAATTTGAGTGCTTCCAAGTAATATATCAATGAAATTAGCAATTCTAGTTGTATACTTAGTAAGCGATGAAAATGAAAAGCTATTAAATATTCATATAGATCAAATTGACAGGTATACGAATTCTCCATATAAAATTTATGCGTCTGTAAATCTTTTAAGCTTAAAACAAAGACAAAATCTTATAAGACATCCAAAAATAAAGATTTGTGATTGCCCTGATTACGAAGGGCCAATGGACCGAGATCGTGCTCTATACGAACACTCATATTATCTAGATCATCTTGTCAAGTGTGCCTTAGAGGACAATAAAACTCATATAGTAGTAATGCATCCGGATTCATTCCCGGTAAAATTCAAATGGGAATCAATACTAATGGAATATTTATCTGAAAGCTGTCAGCTAGTTACTCTTCATTATTCCCCAACATCATGTTTATTTTTTAAAAGTGAATTTGCCAGAAATTACCAACCATCATTTGCTCCTACGATAAAAACACAACAGGACAAGAAATTTATAACATTCCTGAAGGAACGAAATCTCATTTTAGAATCGGGAATTGGATATAAATATGCCGGATATATTGAAGGTTTTAATTGGCATGAACTAAAGCGTACAAATAAAGGTAATGATCACTACCATTTTGGAAGCATTTATGGTGATTTAATATTCCACTTAGGGGCTGCAGAACATAAGGATCGGAGTTTCCCTAAACAGAAAGAATTTAATTTGTTTTACAGTTTAAAAGGCATATTTCTAAAGTTTATACCACAGGTTATAAAGAATTTGATAGGTGGATATTTACATATAAGCCTAGTATCCCTTGGATCAAAAGTGAGACAACAATCATTTGAGAATGTAAGAAGATTATTGTATGATGAGCCTGATAATTACATACATTTTTTAAGAACAGGAATAAGGAAAAAACTTTAGAAATCTAAACATCAAAATCTTATGTATTCGGATGTTAGAAAGATTGTGAAAACATCCTCAATTTAATGTTGGTAGGATATCTAGATAAGCTTCTTCATACATTATGTTAGATGGGATACTGGAAATTACCATCTCGCAAACACCTTAAATAAATCATTGTTAGTTTACGGACTCGAAATTCATATCTTTGAAGGAATGCTCCTCTACAATTTTTTTATTGATTAATTCATTTGCATTCTTTTCAGATAGAATCAAGCCTTTGTACAATTCATTAAAATTTCCTGCATCTAGTTCTTTAGTCCAAGCTTTCGTATGCCAACTTTCTCCTTCCCCCTGTTTTTCCTTTTTTAATAAATATTTACCTTTAAGTACTTTATCATAAAATTGCTTTTTGTTTCTCACTGGAAAGTGGAAAACAGTGAGGTCCTTTGATTTTACCATAATTGCTTTTTTATTATTATTTGAAACAATTTCATGATTTCCTTGGGTAACTCTTAAGTATCCATTCTTTAAAGTATAATAAACTTTTGCCGGGTATTCTTTTAGATAGAAATCAGTCATTGATTTATCGGAATCGTTTTTAATCTTCATTGGATTAACTACATAGTAAATAGCATCATTCGGAAATTTTTCATGCCCATTATTCTCTTTAAGCAATACATTTATCATTGGTACATACAATCCGGTTACAAACGGATGATCTATCATTTCTTGTTTTAAATTTCCCGTAGAGGAAACCCATAGTTCATCCGCGTCACAGTGAAATAATAGATCAGCTTTGTATTTATTGGTGGCAATGGATCCCAGATAGTTGACGAGTCCTGCATGGTCATATTTAGTTTTTGGGTAATCAACCAAATACAATAAGCCTTTATCTGCTAAATTTCTCAGTATCACAAGGGTTCTATCAGTGGAGTTATCATCAAGAGCAACTATTATGTCAACACCCTGATTCTTATGATGATTTACATTTATCTCAATAATATCCGCCTCGTTTTTTACTAATAATGTCATACCTAACTTTACAGTTTTGAATGTATCAGCATTGCTCTTCTTAGGTATCCAGTAAAGCAACTGAGATTTAATCTTATGAATTATAGAGCCTGTTATTCCTATCACTAATAACTCCTATATTTTTTCAAACAATTACTTATAAGTTCCGTTTGATTCATTGAATTAGAAATAATCGAAAAACACATAATTTCGAGTTGCTACGCATAATTATTCCATTTCTTTCTGAATTGAAAGCAAAATGACACAAATTGGAGACATTGATATCATTAATTCAATTATTATGGTTGATAAATAAATTATTTATTTTATACTGTTATTGAGTTCAGGTAAAAATCTCAAATTACTAGTATTCTTAACGTGTTTAATCTGGCTATTAAATTTAATTTTTGCAAGCTATGAATTGCCAAATTTGATTAATTTACATTATAAAATTTGTGACCCAATTATAAATTAACTTTAACTATATAAATAGAATGAAACCTGACAAAGCTAGAAATATTATTCAAAAATCAAAAAATATTAATGGATGATTTTCTGTTGAGGCAGCGATGTTTTTCGCGTGGATTGATGAGATCCAACGGTTGAACGGTATTACCGGAGATGTTTTTGAGATTGGTTGTCATCATGGAAAAAGCACAGTGCTGATTAGTGCCATGGTTCAACCTCAAGGAGAAAAATTTTGCGTGTGTGATTTATTTGGTAACCAAAAAGTCAATGTCTCGGGATCGGGTAGAGGAGATCTCGAAATATTCAAGCGCAACATGTCACTATTTAACAATGGGTTGAATGTCCAAATTCTTCAAAAAAATTCCAACACTCTAAGTGTAAAAGAAATTGGCAATAATTATCGTTTTTTTCATATAGACGGTGGGCATAATTGTGCGGAAGCCTTATCTGATCTTAGGTTAGCAGCTGATTCTATAATTGAAAAAGGTGTCATCGCACTCGATGATCCATTTCGACCGGAATGGCCAGGAGTTACGGAAGCAGTAATTCGTTTTCTCGATGACAATAAGCAATATTGTGCAATTATCGTAGGCTTTAATAAATTGATTCTGACAAGAAGAGACTCTTCTGATATCTATTTAAGAGAAATCCTGAAAGTAGAAAACCGCCAAACCTATAAATTGGGATATCCTTGGCACTTAAAAGAGCTTCCCTTCAATGGTTACCCTCTTCAAATATTTCATATACCTACCTATTTAGCCAAAAAACCCCCGGCTTTTTATATAAGAAAATACTTACAAAATCATAACTGGATTAGAAGATTTACTAGATCTTAATCGTTGTGAAAAAGGAGTTAATGCTAGAATATGTTCTCAAAATGAAGGTTCCCCAACAATTCACACTACAGAACATCAATAAGAGTGCTCAATCCGATAATGCTGAATGATTATAGATAAATGAATGTAATCGACGCATAGGCTATAACATCCCTTTTCGACCAATTGTAGTATGCCATAATTGCAACTATATAGTATTATCAATGACATTATACTTATAATTATGAATATTATTCACAATAATGTACCTGTCTATAAATCCAATCGTATGTAGTCTTAAGACCTTCTATTAACGGTTTTGAAGGTTTCCAATTTAATTTTTCCTCTATTAAATCATTATCAGAGTTTCTCCCCCTTACACCTAAAGGACCATCGATATGTCTCAAATTGAGATTTTTACCGGATATCTTGATAACATCTTCTGCAAGCCGGTTAATTGTCGTGATCTCGTCAGATCCAATATTAACAGGTCCATAAAAATTTGAATGCATTAGTCGAGATATTCCTTTTAAACATTCATCAATATGCAGAAAAGAACGAGTCTGATTTCCGTCACCCCATATCTCAATAGCTTCTCCATTTTTTGCCTCGGCAACTTTCCTACAAATAGCAGCTGGAGCTTTTTCACGACCTCCTTTGTAAGTTCCTTCGTCACCAAATATATTGTGGAAACGAGCGATTTTTACATCTAATCCGTAATTACGTTTGAATGCTAAATATAGTCTTTCACTAAAGAGTTTTTCCCAACCATATTCACTATCGGGTTGTGCAGGGTATGCTGAAGATTCTTTACAATTTGGATTCTTTGGATCTGATTGATTGAATTCTGGATAAATGCATGCGGAGGAAGAATAGAAAATAGTTTTAATATCTATTTTTGCCCCCCAACGTAGTACATTGAGATTAATTGTAACAGAATTGTGCATAATATCTGCATCGTTTTCTCCTGTAAAAATATATCCGGCACCTCCCATATCAGCAGCTAATTGGTACACTTCATCATATGGTTTATCTAATATGTCTTTAACAAAACTTGTATCTCTCAAATCTCCGATAACATATTCGTCAGCGCGAGTTTCAGAGAATTCGGGGTATTTTAAGTCAACGCCTTTGACCCAATTATTTTGTTTTTTTAATAATTTAACCAAATGGCTACCTATAAAACCACCTGCCCCTAATACTATAATATTTTTCATAATTTTATACGTAGAAACTATTTATGAATCTGACAATAATTTACTTACTTTTTCAAATTCTATTTTGGTTGAATTGAATCATAAAATGCCTTTGTATTAATTCCAATACTTTTCCAGTCCTTAGAAAGTTGAATCTCTCTAGCTTTTTCACCTCTTTCTTTCAAGTTGCTATTGATTGCCTTAAGTATTGTTGCAGAAAGATGACTTTTATCCCCATGAGCATACAAGAATCCCACTGATTTAGGTACTTGATCAGGAAAACAACCGATGTTGGGTGCAATTATTGGTAGTCCAAACGATTCCGCCAAAATTATACTACCGGATGTAAATATATTTTTAAACGCAAAAACTGCAATATCTGCTGCTTTAAAATATATTTGGATTTCATTGTCATGGATATAATTTGAGACAACAGTAATATGTCTACAAAATAATTTTAAGTACAAAAAAAATAGTTTTCTTCTATACGTAAGCGGTTGACCGGCTATTAATAAGCGAATTTTTTTATTTACTTTAGAAGATTCTTTAAATGCCCTATACACTAAATGTATATCTTTATATTTTCGTTGCAAGCCGAAATATAATAGGACGATTTCACCATTTTTGATTTTTAAATGTTTTCTAGCTTCGCTTCTAGTGATATTATCTGGATAAACACCGATATAATTCCCATGTGGAATTGTAATAATAGGTTTCTGCTTTGCTCGGGGGTAACTACTAATAAGTAAATTTTCCCCAATAGGAGCAATAATAATAATACCATGGCAGTGCTGGATGATTTCTGAATAGATAAAATTATTAATACCAGTATATTTTTGTTCATGACCTTTTAAATTAAAAGCTGTCCATATTATTTTAGTACCGGAATCTCTAAAAAAAGCTAGCTGTTTACTGATCTTGAGTTCAGATGTATATTGTTTTGATTTAGATTGTCTCGAGGAAAATCCATCCAGGAATTCGGGGAATTGTGTGTGTAGCACATCATAATGTCTAGTAGGATTCCAAAATTCATTTAAGTCAATAAAGATGTTGCAACCGGCTTTGCCTAAAGCATCTGCTAGTAACTGAAACTCTGGATTGCTTACTGGCGGAGTAAGTAAAACACATAGTTTAGGACTACTACTCATAATTGTTTATTTTGTTTTATACGCTTGCCGAGCTTAGGTAAAAACCTTAAAATATTAGTATTCTCAATTTGATTGAATTGGCTATTTAAGTTAATATAGAGTTCAATGGTTTTTTTTCCTGTTTGCCATCCTTTTTTAAATTTTTGCCCTTTGGCAAGAAACTCTTGTTTAGACTTCGAGATATAATGATTCAGCTGAAATAATTCATTTGCTGCTTTTCCTTTTATGATTTGTGGATACCCTAAAACCAATTTAGTGAAAGCATCTTTTATCGTAAATCGATGACTAAATCTGTGTACGTTAGTATAAGCGAATCTTTTAGATAAATATCTTGTATTAGAAATGCTTTTTACTACTTGTGGTGCCAAATTGCTGCCGGATTTAGTGAAATTTTCAATTACCAATCCGTGTGGTTTTGTTTGATGTCCATTATCACCAAAATTGGTCCAGTTTACTTCAATTCTAGCGAACTTTGAATCGTCGAATCCATTTAATACTTCCGTAATAGAATTACATGATTTCGGGAATAAAAATTCATCGATATCCAGTTGAAGTATGTATTTAAAATGATGCCTAAACCTTTTTATAAAATCTGCGTATGCCATTTGTTGAATAGAAAGGGTGTCAGCATGTTTCCCGTCTCTTAGACCGGATATATCAGGAAAAGGGACGTGTGTTACAATGTCATTTTCAATATAGGGTTTAAGTAGAATTAACGAACTTTTGTCTAAACCGTTGTCATATAGAATAAAATGATCTACTCCCATCATACTATGAAATTCAATCCATTCAACTAGATAATCGTCCTCGCCTCTAAATATTGCAACTAGACCAAGATTGTAAAAAGAGTTTGTAGGAAGTATATCAGTTTTTGGTAAACAAGCCTTTTTCCTGTATTTGTAACCTTCCCAGCGGTGTCGGTAATATTTGAGATATGCTACGTAAAATTTACGTTTTAATTTTCGCACTCTTTTTTTGAGCTTACTTTTTTAATGTGTTGAATATATTACTAATTATGATAAATAATTTAATTTAATATATTACCAATATTTGATTAAATTCTTTAGTAAAAAAACAAACAGACGTATCTAAAAAATATTATATTGATTTGAGGATAACATGAACATTAAGCAAATATCATTAATACTAATTGCTTTGGGAGCACTTATATTTATTCTGGGGTTTTTAGGTGAAATATTAAAATTTATCTTACAAAGCAACATTCTAACATTGGCATCATTTGCCATATTGATTGGGTTAATTTTATTAGGATATAGCATTTTTAAAGAAGGTAAAGATTCTGCTTAATTATTATACAATTAGTTTATCCTCATAGAAGTAATTCAATCAATATATATCCGTCCGGTTAACTATCTTTTAACAAATACTTAATAATATTATAATTATTACAATATAGAAAAAATAAAAAAATAAGGAAAATAATGATAAAAAATATTAGTATAATCACATTGCTACTTTTAATGTTAGGATGTTCCAAGACACCTAATATCCCCGAGAATGTTAAAATGCAATCATTTCAGGATTCGGTAAGTTATAGTTTGGGTTCTGATGTCGGTACATCATTTAAAGCTCGGGGATTTCAGTACGAAACAGAATCCTTTTATAAGGGTTTTTTTGAAACATATGGTAATGATTCAAGTTATGCGTATGGAGCAAGTTTGGCTGCAAATTTTATTTTACAAGATATTAATGTAAATCCAACGATATTCTTAAGAGCTTTTGAAAATACCAATTCAGGAGATTCGTTGGTTTTAACTGTCGGAGAAATGAAAAGAATAGTCAGAGAATACGACCAGCAATTAAGAGATAAGGCATCTCAAAAAGCGAAATTGGAAGCCGATAATAATCGCGCATCAGGCGAATTATATTTGGCTGAATATAAAAGCAATAACGATGACGTTGTCGAATTGGAAAGCGGCTTGCTATATCGAGTTTTAACAGAAGGATTCGGCGATATTCCAACTGATAAAGACCGCGCTGTAGTGCATTATACAGGAAAATTAATTGATGGAACGGTATTTGACAGCTCTGTTGATCGTGGAGAACCAACCAAATTTATGGTCGGAAGTGTGATCCAAGGATGGCAAGAAGCTTTGCAATTAATGCGAGTTGGATCAATATGGAAATTAGTTATTCCATCAAACTTAGCTTATGGAGACCGAGCAACGGGAAGCATTCCGGCAAGTTCAACATTAGTTTTTGAAGTTGAATTGCTTGGAATTGAGTAATTCAACTTAGTGTTATTCCTATAGTTAAATAGGGGTATGTCTGATTGTATTAATGATTTTATTCCCCTAAACTGACGCAATAATTAGTATTACAAAATAGAGGGCGTTCTATAGCCCTCTTTTCCTGCTCGGATTAGTGATAATAGTTATTAAACTATTATTTGAAAGATTTTGTAATAATCAAATTGGTTTTTACGAGAATAAAAGTTAAACTTACAGTTAATAGAATGGGGTACTACGATTGTTTATAATTGTATTACTCATGTTGGATATTTTAAAACTTTGAAAAAAATTGGTATAATATCGTGAAATTTATCTATTTAATGGAGAATGAGCGCTCAATGTCTCCACATATAAAACCTGTCATTAAAGAACGAATTAAACCATTCATTCCACCTCGTCCATCAAGACCAATAAAGTATATTCCGCGGGTTGAAAAAGGTGTAAGGGATTATTGCAAACTATTGGGATTGACACGAGAACCATTCTCTATGGCTCCTGAGCCCGATTTCTTTTATCAATCTAAACAGCATCGAGAATGTCTTAACCGATTGGAAATTTCTTTACGACTCAATCGTGGTTTGCATGTTGTCACGGGTGGCATTGGAACAGGTAAAACCGCTATTTCCAGATTATTACTGGATAGATTTACCGATCATGAAGGAGATTATACTTTCTTTTTAATTCTTAATCCTACTTGGCGCAACAATCAAGAATTCTTAATGCATCTGAAAAAGATGTTCGATATCCGCGATGAATCAAATCTAATTACTGATATGATGAATCAAATTGAACATTTTTTAATTGATTATACTACAAAATACAATAAGCGTATTGTGATGATCATCGACGAGGGACAAAAGATGGGACCAAATCAACTCGAAATCGTACGATCCTTGTTAAATTTTGAAACAAACAGTATGAAACTTATTCAATTTGGTATTTTCGCCCAGCCGGAATTTATTGACACCCTAAATACGATTGAAAATTTTAAAGACAGAATTACGTATATGTTCAATTTGAATAATATGGATGATGAAGATACAAGAGGATTAATTGACCATCGTCTAAATGTAGCGGGTTTGCCCAAAGAAAGAGAGCTTTTTACTGAAAATGCAAAAAACCTAATTTATAAATATACAGGAGGATTTCCCCGAAAAATTATAGTTACTTGCCACAATTTACTCATCGATATGTTAATCACAGGTAAATCAAAAGTTGATGCTGATTTAGTATTTAAATTTACTCAGCAAAATAATTTGATATATGAGTAAGGAAGATAAACAGAGGATATTAGCTACTAATAGACTTCTCGAGATCCTACGCGCGGAACGTGGTTCCGACGATGTAGCAAGCTCTGAAGGAGCGCTAGATGAATCCGATCTTTTTATAGAGGAGAAAGAGGATGAGGATGTACTCCAATATGTCTCCGCGCCCGAGTCTGATCAAATAAGTGAAGATACACAACAGGATGAGGTTGATTCAGATCTTCATACAGAAGAGAAAGAGGATGTACTTCGATATGTTTCGGATCCTGAATCTGTTAAAAAAAGTGAAACCATACCACAAGGTAAAGATGACTTCTCATTATTATTCACAGATGAAAAGGATGAAGTTGAGCAGGAAGATTTACAAGATGTCGATGCGAAAACTGATTTAGAACCTGAAGCACAAATTGAGAATGATGATCAGTTGTATGAAGACGAACCAGAGCAAGAATATAAAACAGATGATGTTTCTAGTAAAGCTGAGGTCGATCCTGAAGTTGCAAAATTAGCGGCTAGCTTATCTACCCCCGAACGAGAAAATGATTCTTCAATGCTTCATTCTGAAGAAATTACGAATGATCTATTACTTAAAACTGAAATGCCAAAAGATCTTGAGGCATCCAGAAGTACTGATATCATTTTACCACCCGAATTTAACGATAACCTGCTCACCTTTTATGAAGAGAATGTTGTAAAACCGAATTTGAAAAAACGGTTAAAATATTTGAAGCGATATTTCTCTGACAATAAAAGAAAAATCACTGTATATATTGATAGCAATACAATATACCTTTTGCAGACTCTCTCAACTTTACAGGAAACTGAAGTTGAAATGGTTAAATCATTTAGTCTGCCATATGAATTTGGTAATCAGATGATTACTGGGATAAGTGATTTATTAACGCATATATTTGAAAATGAAGTTGATCCCAAAGATAAAAAACTAGCCTTTGGTGCTTACATCTCAATGAGCACTCCTTCGAAAACAATAATTATCAAAAGTCCTAAATTGAAGAAGAAAGAATTTGGTGAACTTGTTGAATGGAATGCAAACAAAAATCTACCATTCAGCACTGATAATAAAAACGTTAATTGGAAAATCGCCAAATCAAAACTCGGTGGTTCCGACCATGATGTAATTATCGGTGTTACCGAAACAGATTCTGTGAATTCCATCGACAGTATTTTTAAAAGAAATAATATAAATCTTAGATTTACATCCACACTATCTATTCTGCTTTGGAAATCATTTGTTAAAAATTATCCTGATAAAGATATTGGTTCTTATGTAATTGTTCATATTGGAGAATCAAGGACGCTAGTAATTGTTGTAACTGATCACATTTTGCAATTTTCCAGAAAGATAGCATTAGGTGCACAGGATTTTTATAAAGCAATTATCAAAAAAGTTGAAACAAATGAATCGGGAGAGACGATTGACATTGCTATAGCAAACGATGTTTTAACGCAATATGGTTATCCACAAAATCAAAATGGTATAACTGCTAATTCAAATATAGATCTTAATAAAATTACAATTGCAATTCGTCCTGTTGTAGAGAGAATTAATAGTGAATTAAATCGTACTCTAAATTATTTTAAAAATCAAAAATCTGATCTAGAATGGAAAGAATTGTTATTTGATGGTGTCGCAGCATCATTCCCCGGATTACTTGAGGCAATTCAAGAGAATATTTATCAGAATGTAGAGTTGTTAAATCCAATGCGAACTGGAGAATACTACATTCATGACGACGTAAATATTCCTGCCCAGCAATACCCGAATTATGTTTTGAATTTTGCCTTAGCTGCGGACGAGGTTGAGGATTTTAATATTGCCCCAACACATATTCGTGAGAACTATAAATATTCCTTTTTTAGTAAAGTAACAGCTGCGTTATTAGCTCTATTTATTCCCATATTTCTATTTACAGGATTATATAGTAGTTCAGCATTAAAACTTGGACAAAGGGAGATTAAAACAATACGAGCTGAGTTACAAAGATTATCAGTGGATACAAAAGATTATGCTAGTTTTATGGGGGACATTCAGATCATCAATTTGTCAAACCGTACTTTACTTAATGATCGTACTTATACTGAAAATCAAATAAAAATGCTTCAATTGTTCTCATCAATTGTACCTGAAGAATTAAAATTAACATCTCTGAATTTTGTGAATGGCACGGGTTTGCCTGATTCTGTTTTAATCACCGACAATTTTAAAGAGCATTTGGAAATAGCGGGTTTTGTTGATGAAAATAATTCAGTTGCAGATATTTATCTAACCGATTTTATATTACAACTTGAGAAAATGAAATATTTTACCGATGTTATAATTGTAGAAAAATCTGAAAACAAATTTAATGATAATAATGGATTGTCTTTCAAATTACACCTTGGTTTATGAGCATGAAAAATTATAAAACCATTTTCACCGTATTAGTATCTCTATTGATTATAGTGATTTTTTATTGGTTTTTCTATGTACTGGTAATTAACAGAAATAATTATAGTATAATCAAGGAAGATCTAATTGAAGCTGAAAATAATTTTAATCGGTTAAGTAGTGAACGTGCAAATTTTAGGACAATTAAAAATACTAGAGAAATACAGATACATAATTATGATACATTAATGGTTCATATACCATTAAAAGAGAATATTAAAGGATCGAATTCTTATATAGAAACTTTAGATATTATTCATCAAATTGCAGGAAATAATAATGTTATTATAGATATATTTAAACCATCATTAGTAAATACTTTTCCACAAATTGAAGTTAGGAACAGACTTCTCGAAAAGAGAATCGAGAGATACGTGGTTGAAATGGAATGTAATGGAGATTTTATATCAATCGGTAAATTTTTTCAAGAATTGCAAAAGCATGAAAGGTTCATTAATCTATTAAAATTTAATATTGAAACTGAATTTGGTATTGAAGGCGGATTGAATTGTAAAGTATTACTTTATACTTATGTATTTTCGGAATATAACTAATGGCTAAGACTGATAATAAACGTTTATATATATTGTTAGGTATTCTTGGAGTATTATTTATTTATTTAATATTAAATAATACTGTTTTTGCAAATAAAGATAAAGTGCCAACACGTACGGAAAATGCCAATAAAAAAATGGCTTACGCTGCAACGGAAAAAATACCGGATAATAATAAATATTCAAATAAAGATGTGAAGAAAAAAATCAAGTATCCGAGTCATAGTGTAAGAGAGATTAAATTTGATGGAGATTGGCAGAGTGACCCATTTTTTTATTTAGATGAAGACTCACTTAGATCAATTCGTGATCGAGAATTAGGTCAGTTTACAGATTTGAGATTGAGTGGAATTTCCTTATTACAAGGTAAGGGATATTCGTTAATCAATTCGGTTGTTATGACTGATATGGATACGGTTATGACTGCAAGTATTTTGAAAGAGGGCGATGAATTTGAAGGATTTCGTGTTGTAAAAATTGGCTTTGACTATGTCATTTTACGCAGAGGAAACCGTAATATAAGGTTAGAATTAGATGAATCATAAAAAATATATTTCAATCATATTTTTAATAATGGTATCATATTCATTCACATTTGCACAACAAATTGACCGGATTCTTCCGTACAGTAATTTTGATACAACAGGAGTATATCTAATTTTTGATGGTAATATAAACTATGAAAAAACAATACAGCAATCTCCACCATCAATATCACTTATATTTCCTAATACAAAGCTTACTGAAGGGAGTTATCAAAAAGCAATTGACCTACCACCATTATTTAGGTTAGAAGCAAAGGAAACAATAAGCAATAAGTATTTTAAACATGCAAAAGTTGATTTATATTTTAGTGAGATTCCGGAATTTCGAATAGATCATATAGGTGAAAATATTTTACGTATAATTTGGTCCACAAAATATTTAAACGATAAATATAAAATCCAAAAACCTGATACGACAAATTCTAAATTAGAAATATGGTCTAATTTTGAAAATGTAGTTTCAATGAATTTAAAAGATGCCATGCTGATTGATGTTTTGCGTCTGATCGCAATGCAAAGCGGAATGAACTTAATCACAAATAATGAAATTGAAGGTACGGTAACTTTGACATTAAAAGAAGTAAGCGTAGGCTCCGCATTAGATGCGATGTTAAAGATTAATGGGTATGATTGGTTTATTCAGGATAATTTGATTGTTGTTAAACCCATTGATGACGATGCAGTGCTTGGATTAGTAACAAAACATTATAAATTGGAACATGCAGATGCTTATTCAATTGGAACAGCATTAACGTATGTTTTAACAGAAAAGGGCAATTTCCAAGTGTTCTCTCCTGTAGCAAGTAGCAGTTATTTTGGTGGTTCCGGGGGGCAGACTGGACAAAGGGGTGCAGGTAGTTCCGGATTAAGTGGAGTTAGTGGGAGCAATATTAGTTCTGGTTTGAATATCGGGAATCAATCCAGCTCGTTGAGAGGAGGACAGAATACAGGGTTGAGTGGTGGTGCTTTGGGTGGTATGCAAGGCATGACTAGCATGATGACGGCGGATCATATTCTTATCACCGATGTTTATTCAAATTTTGATCGAATAGATTACATTATTGAAAGTTTAGATATACGTGTGCCACAAATCAATATATCAGTAAAATTTGTTGAAACTAAATTAGATGTTAATGAGCGATTAGGTATTGATTGGACTCTGCGGTCAGAAATGATAGGTCCAGTACCAGACGCTAATGCTTCTCTAATTGATTTTGAAAGTTTTAAAATATTTGATGCCAATAGTTTAAGTTTATATTCCTTCTCACTTCCTGTATTTGAAAGTGTCTTGGAACTATTGGCTTCAGACAGTGAAACACGTTTGATCCAAGAGCCACAAATAACAACAAAAGATAATACGCTTGCTACATTTAAAGTTGGTACAACATATCCGGTATTAGTTACCCAAACTACAAATATTGCTCAGACGGAAAGTTTCGAGGATAAGGAAATAAATATAATATTAAAAGTTCAACCAAGAATTAATGAAGATCAATTTATTTCTATGGATATATCAACCTCAGTTCAGGCTTTGGTGGGGTTTACTGGCCCCAATAATGATCAACCAATTATCTCAGATCGAGCTACTACGAGCCACGTCCGTGTAGAAAACCAAAAAACACTCATGATCGGGGGGTTGATTTTTGATCAAATAATAGAAAGCCATAAAAAGATACCTTTGTTATCCAGTATTCCTTTGCTTGGCAGATTATTCCAACATACTACTTATACTACTGAACAACGTGAATTGTTGATATTCATTACTCCGTCAATAATTCGGTATCAATAAAATAGTGGAGATAAACTGTGGAGATTTATGAATTGCTATCGTATATGGGTGAAGTAAATGCATCAGATCTTCATCTAAGTCCGAACTCTCCTCCGATTTATAGGATTGATGGTGAATTAATTAAAACTAAGCAAAATCCTCTACGACCTGATGATGTTCATTTATTGGTTTTTGATATTATGAGTGAAGATCATCGGAAACGATATGAAGAAGAATTAGAGATCGATTTTTCTGTAGAGTTCCAAGGTATTGGACGTTTTAGAGTTAATGTATTTCGCAGTTATTTTGGAGATGCAGTTGTTTTTCGTGCCATAAATGAAGACACATATACATTCGAAGAATTAGGATTACCTCAAGTACTAAAAAAATTATGTTTACAAGATCAGGGACTTATTTTAATTACTGGGCCAACAGGGTGTGGCAAGACCACAACCTTAAATACTGTAATTGAATATATAAATGCAAAAAAACGAAAACATATTATTACGATTGAAGATCCAGTGGAATTTATTCATAAAAGTAAAAAATCCTTAGTTACTCATCGCGAGGTTGGTGTAAATACGCACTCGTTTGCTAATGCCTTACGCAACGCCTTAAGGGAAGACCCCGATGTTATAGTTGTTGGTGAGATGCGTGACATGGAGACTACTGCACTAGCGATAAGTGCTGCAGAAACAGGGCATCTCGTATTTGGGACATTACACACAATGGATGCTCCCCACACAATCGATCGAATTATTGATCAATTTCCCCCAATTCAGCAAAACCAAATACGATTAATGGCAAGTGAATCTATTTTAGGAGTAATAACGCAACGATTGTTAAAACGTAAAACCGGTGGCAGGATCGCAGCATTTGAAATATTAGTTGGCATTCCAGCTGTTTCAAATTTAATCCGAGAAGGAAAAACGTATCAATTACCGTCCGTCATTCAAACCCATGGTAAAATCGGCATGTTATCAATGGAACAATCAATTCAGGCATTATACAAACAATCTCTTATTTCAAAAGAAGAAATGATGCGTGTCGAGAAAGAAAGTGATAAACTTATAGAAAATATTAGTGGGAGTTAGATTCAGTGTATAATATAGATACATTACTAAAATTAATGATTGAATCTAAAGCAAATGATTTATTTATAAGTTTAGGTGCTTATCCCGCATTAAAAATTGGCAAAGATATTGTTAGATTGGAAGAAGAGGTAATTTCGACCGAAATGTTGCGAGAATTCAGAAAGAATTTATTGTCTAGTGAACAAGAACAAATATTTACACGTGAAAAAGAGTTAGATTTTACATATAGTTTTCCGGGTGTCGGTCGATTTAGGGTAAACTATTTTGTTCAACGCGGATCAGATGCGATGGTGATTCATAATATTCCGTCAACTATAAAAACTCTTGAGGAGCTTGGACTACCGCAGAGATTAAATAAAATTGCGCTGGGGGATCGAGGTTTGGTACTGATAGTTGGATCTGCCGGTTCCGGTAAATCTACTACATTAGCTGCATTAATTGATCATCGTAATCGGAATAAAACAGGGCATATTTTGACATTGGAAGACCCGATAGAATTTTTACATCAACATAAAAAATCTATTGTGAACCAAAGAGAAATTGGTCAAGATTCATTCTCTTTTAAGAGGGCTCTAAAAAGTGCCCTCAGAGAATATCCTTCAGCTATCCTAATGGGTGAAATTCGTGACATGGATTCCATTGCTACAGCAGTTAATTTTGCAGAAACGGGACATTTGGTGTTAAGTACCATGCATGCAACCAACACTCAGCTTGCGGTAGAAAGAATCTTTAATATTTATGGTCCGGATCTTCAGAGTACAGCTCGACATCAATTAAGTGAAAATATAAGTGCAATAATTGCACAACGCTTAGTGCCTACAAAAGAGGGAAAACAAATTCCCGCATTAGAAATATTGTTTCCTTCTGCCCGAATAAGAGATTTAATTAAAAAAGGTGAAATACATTTTTTACCTCGTGCTCTTGAGTTTTCTAAAACGGAGGGAATGCAAACATTTGATCAATGTTTATTTGAATTTTATAAGAAAGGTATTATAACACCTGAAACAGCAATAGAGTATTCTGACCACAAAACAGATTTAACAATGAAAATTAAAGCTGAAGGGTGGGTTGGAAAAGAACATGTGATACAATTAGATATTGAGGATTAATAAATAAGAAGTATGACTAGCAAAATTATAATAATTACTGATGGAAATAAATCGAGTATAGCTTCAATTTATCAATATCTTATTGAACATGGATATGAAGTTCTTGTTGCCTACGATGGTATAGATGGTTTCAATTTAGTAAGAAAAGAGAAACCGGATCTTGTACTAATAGACGCAGTATTATCAGGTTATAACGGTTATCAAATTTGTAGTTTATTAAAATTTGATATTAAGTATGATGATATAATAGTGGTGATACTTTCTGATGGTGATGGACACAAATATCAACAATTAGCAAAAAATAGCGGAGCAGACGGCATATTATTGAAACCGATCGATTTAAATGAACTCATGGGAATTGTGAAATCACTTAATTTAATTGAATAATGATTGAAGTATTAATAATAATATTAGGACTGTCAGTTGGTAGTTTTCTAAACGTATGCATTTTCCGTATACCAAACCGAGAGTTTATTTCCAAACCTCGATCCAAGTGCCCTAAATGTAAGCATCAATTAAAATTCTGGGAAAACATCCCAATTTTTAGTTATTTGTTATTGAAAGGTAAGTGCTCTAGCTGCCATTCTCATATTTCATTAAGATATCCTTTAATTGAGATACTTACTTCACTATTGTTTTTACTTATATATTATTTTTATGGCTTTACAATTGAGACGTTATTGCTATGTGTATTATTCAGTATTGTGATAATAATTACCTTTGTTGACATTGATGTACAATTAATTCCTAATGGATTGTTAATATTAGGATTAATACCTGTCTCTATTTACGTAATACTATTTGGGTTAGAAAATATTTGGGCGCATTTATTTGGAGCAATTGGTTTAAGTGCTTTGTTCTTTTTGATTGGATATCTAGGTAAAATTTTTTACAAAGAGGATAGCATGGGTATGGGTGATGTTAAATACGCATTTTTAATTGGATTATTATTAGGTTGGAAGAGTGGTTTTTTGGCACTAGGATTTTCATTTATATTTGCTGCTTTTATTATCGTTATTCTTTTTATACAAAAAAAATTGAAGTCTAAACAGAAAATTCCATTTGGTCCTTTTATGAGTCTTGGGTTGTTGGTAAGTCTCTTATGGGGTCATAGAATAATTGAGTGGTATTTACACTTTTATAAATAGTAATTAATTATAAGATATGATAACTGATAGGAAAAAAATTGGTCAGCTCTTTGTTGAAGCTGGAATAATAGATGACACCAAGCTTGGAGAAGCGCTATTATATAAAAAACAACATAACGTTTATTTGGGAACTGCGTTGATAGCTTTAAAGATGGTAACTGAAAATGATGTCATTAAAATGGTTAGTCATCAACTTAGGATACCATGGGTAGATCCATTAACATTTAAAATTAAGAAAAAAACATTAAATTTAATTGGTGAAACAACCGCCAAGCGTCTTAAGGTGATTCCATTATTTCACTTAGAAAATGAACTTACAATAGCGTGCTCAGATCAAAACAATGTACAAATAGTGGATGAGCTTGCTGAAGAAACTGTAATGGAGATCAATGTAGTATTAGCGTCTGATCGAAATATACATCAAGCCATTGAGTTAAATCATAGAATTGAAAATACAGATGAGTTAGCTACGTCATTTTCAGAAAAACAAAGTAATGGCGATAGTGTAACCTCCCAAGAAATAGCTGTAGATGTTGAAATTATTGAGGCAGTTAACATGCTAATGGAATCTTCCATTAATCTAGGTGCTAGTGATATTCATATTGATCCACGAGAAAACGATGTGCGTGTGAGATTTAGAGTTGACGGTGTATTAAATGAATATTATACTTTACCGATTGAATCATTATCACCAATGATTTCCCGGATAAAAATTTTATCGGGAATGGATATAGCAGAAACACGTCGTACCCAAGACGGACGTTTTCGATTTAAATTTGAAGATAAGGTTGCCGATATACGAGCTGCCTCTTTCCCAACTCCGACAGGTGAAAAAATGGTTATGCGTATTCTGGATATTTCTAAAGGTCAAATTACTTTAGAAAAATTGGGATTCTCTGATGAAATGTATAAAGAATGGAACAAAGTAGCCAAGTTCCCACACGGTTTGGTATTAGTTACAGGACCAACGGGCTCAGGTAAATCAACAACATTATATGCTTCACTAAATGTTATAAATTCAGTAGAAATAAATGTTTTAACTGTCGAAGATCCTATAGAATATCAATTGGAAAATATTAATCAAAGTCAAATTAACGAAAAAGCCGGTGTTACATTTTCAGCTGCTTTACGAGCAATGCTTCGTTTAGATCCTGATGTCATTATGGTTGGGGAGATGCGAGATCGTGAAACGATTGAATTGTCTATAAGAGCAGCTTTAACGGGTCATATTGTTTTTAGCACACTTCATACTAATGATTCCGCCTCGACCTATACAAGAATCCTTAATATGGGAGTTGATGCATTTTTGGTTAGTTCAACAATTCGAGCAATATTATCGCAAAGATTAATTCGACGACTATGTCCAAAATGTAAAAAAGCAGTGATACCAACTGCATCGTTTAGGAAGAAACTAAAGATACCTGATGATTATAATGGTGAATTGTTTAAACCAGTAGGGTGTGCTAACTGCCGTGATAGTGGATACGCAGGTCGAGCCGGCGTATATGAATTATTAATTCCAAACGAAGAGATATCCAGCCTAGTTAATAAACATGCGACCTCAAAAGAAATTGAGAAAGTAGCCATAAAGAATGGAATGATTACTTTAAATGAATCAGCCCGGCGGTATGTTTTGGATGGTATTACTTCAATAGAAGAAATGATGAGAATTTCATTAATTTAAGTATAATAATATGAATTACATTTTTGGCATATCAACTGATCGTTCAAAAGAATACAAAATTTTTGTATCAGATATTTATAAATTGTTGTCGGACCGTTCTAAAAAAGTTAATCAAGCATATACTCCTAATTCAATTTTATCGTATTTAGTTGTTGATAACTATGACGCTATTTTTATTGATTGGAAAATATTGGTAGGTGAATTTGAAACATTTCAGAGACAATTAAGGAAATTAAATAATAGAATACCAATTATTATTATTAGTAATGATATCGAAATAGATCGCGAAATATTTATTGCATGTCCATCATTGTTTAGAGTAATTCCGCAATCAAAAGCTATCGAAAAGATCCCGACAATTCTAAATGATATTCAACAATATTTTAAGTTATTAAAAGAGTTTTCACCTGCTGTCAATGAATATCTAAAACCAAATGGATTCAATACCATTGTAGGTAATTCCAATGTGATGCTACAAATATATAGACAGTTAGCAAGAGTTGCCCAAACTGATTTTACTACTCTTGTTATTGGTAACAGCGGTAGTGGAAAAGAATTGATGGCAAAAACAATTCATGAATTAAGTCTAAGAAATAAACAGAATTTGGTATCACTCAATTGTGCAGCAATTCCATCTACTTTACAAGAAAGTGAATTATTCGGATTTGAAAAAGGTGCATTTACCGGTGCAGACAGTGCAAAAAAGGGAAAGTTTGAATTATCCGATAACAGTACGTTATTCTTAGATGAAATTGGCGATATGCCGCTTGACCTACAGGCAAAATTATTAAGAGTATTGGAAGATGGAACATTCACACGCTTAGGAGGCGTTAAAGAAAAGAAGGTAGATGTGCGCTATATTGCCGCAACAAATCGCAATTTACAAAGCATGATAAAAGACAAAAGTTTTCGGTCAGATTTGTTTTATAGGCTAAATGTAATTCCAATCGAGTTACCACAATTAGTGGACCGAGGCGATGATATAGTGTTGTTATGTTTTAAACTAATAGGTGAAATGTTAGACAAAAGCGCACTTCATATTAAATCTATATCATGGGAATTAATTGATGCTATTAAGGGATTGCCTTTCGATGGAAATATTAGACAATTAGAAAATGTATTAACTAGAATATTATTTTATTCTACAGGAACAACTCTTGGTAAAAAAGTCTTAGTTGAAGTTGATGTTGATATCGTAACTGATCAAGTAGATAATACAATTAATTACAATGATGAGGTAGAGGGCAAAATCTTACCAATTTGGAAAATAGAGAAAAACGCAATCGAAAATGCCCTGAAAGTATATCATAGAAATTTATCGAAAATAGCAACTGCATTAGAAATTTCACGATCTGCTTTATATAGAAAATTGAAAAAATATGATTTAGAGAATTAAAATGTATAAAATTGTTATATTTTTGAACTTTCATAATAATTATATAAATAATTAAAAATGCCACAGTTTAATTGCAAATTAATTACTGCAAATGGAGAAATAGTAGAAGATGTTTATGAAGCAAATTCCGCTGCTGAATTAAAACTTACAATAATTAAAGGTGATAAATGTCCAATTTCTATTAAAAGAATTCGACAGCCATTGTTTAATGTAAATTTTAAAGACAGATTTTTTCGAATTAAACCCCAAGATCTTGAAAACTTTACTTCCCAATTAGTTGTTATGTTGAAAGCAGGTGTTCCATTAGTAAAAAGCTTAGAAACTGTTGTACAACAATTTGAATCGGACAATTTTAAAAATATCATTTTAGATATTATTGAAAAGGTAAATAAGGGTGTCGTATTTTCCAAAGCGTTGAGTGCTTATCCAAAAGTATTTAACGCTCTATATGTGAATATGGTGAAAGTTGGCGAAACCACGGGATCAATGGATGAAATTCTTGATCATATACGTAGTTTCTTACACCATGACATTGCAGTTAAACGCAAGATTAAAGCAGCTATGCGTTATCCAATTATAGTACTCTCAGTTTTAGTATTAGCTTTTGTAGCTGCCATTGGTTTTATTATGCCAAGATTTGCTGAAATGTTTACCAATGCCGGGGTTGCGTTACCATTACCAACAAGAGCATTAATCTTTCTAAGTATAATGATTACAAAATATTGGTTCATTACCTTTTGGTTGGTATTAATAGTTATCTTTTCCATACGTTTTTATACCCAGCGACCCGCGGGGGCATATCGGTTTGATGCAATAAAATTAGCTATGCCGGTATTTAAAGATATTGTTTTGCAATCTACATTAGCGCGGTTTGCACATATCTTAGAGACATTAAGTCGAAGTGGTGTAAAAATTGTACGAGCTCTTGAAATAGTGGAGCAAACACTTGGTAATCGTGTTATAGCCAAAGATGTGGCTCATGCACGTGAAGAAGTTATTAAAGGAGTCCCAATTGCTCAGGCTCTGTCAAAAAGTAAGCATATACCCTCAATGACTATCATGATGATTGGAACTGGTGAACAATCGGGAGCTTTGGATGATATGTTGCTTAACATTGCCGAACAATATGATGTGTCTGTAAAATCAAAAATTGATGGTCTTGCATCGGCTATTGAGCCGTTATTAACAATAGTTATAGGAGTTTTCTTGTTAATATTTGCGTTGTCTATATTCTTGCCAATGTGGAAGATGATTGATATTGTAAAATAAAAGATTATAAATGTCCTCTATAAATATTAAAAATACGCGGAATGATGGATTTACTTTAATTGAGTTAGTAATTGTAATGTTAATTATAGGTATTATTTCTGTTATGTCTTATCCAAGGTTCACAAATACGGTACAGAGTATGAATTTGAGAGTTGCAACCGACAAATTAGCAGATGATTTACGGTATGTTTATAACTATGCAGTTACTAATCATCGAAATACTTGGTTTTCAATTAATATTGGAAATAATAGTTACAGCTATGGTGTTTATAATACACAACCAAGTTCTGATCCGGTAGTCCTAACTGATCCTGCAACAAATCAACCGGCTATCATAAATTTAGATAATTACAATGGTGTTACAATAACTGCTGAGTCATTAGGAGGTGGATTTGATTACGATTGGTGGGGTACGCCTTCTTCCGGTGGACAAATAACTTTAAATGGTACAAGGACCATTGTTATAGAAGAAGAAACTGGATATGTTTATGAATTATAAAAGAAGTCAGTCCGGCTTTACTCTAATTGATACAATAATTGGAATTGTAATAATTGGTTTTGTTTTAACAGGTATACTGTTTGTAATAATTGATTTAAATGTTAAAAGTATAAGAAATGAAACCATTGCAAAGGGTACGACCTATGCAAATTCCGTAATGAATTATATTCGTGCTCATAGATTTGATGAGAATTACAATACATCAGGTATGCCATGGACGTATCCATTAGGTCAAGATGGTGGCGATTATGATGATATAGATGATTTTATTGGAGCAGATTGGTCGATTATCCCCGGTTATACTGATGTTGGTTATCAAGCAACATCAAATATTATTTATGTTGATCATCTCGTAAATTTAATGGATGCATCCATGTATGCTACTAATTATAAACGAATAATTGTTATAGTTAACCATGAAGAATTACCTAATTCTATAATATTAACTTCTATTATGACACCCCATGGAAATTAGAAGAATACAAAAAAACATTGCAAATAAACTTAATGGATCAAATGGTTTTACGTTGATTGAATTAATTGTTGCGATGGTCATTGTCGTAATAATAGCTAGTTTGCTGATTAATTATATAATGGGGAGTACGGAAGCATTTAGTAGAGTTCAATCCAGAAAGTCATTAATTATTGATGCTACTTCTTGTATAAAAAAATTCACTCGGGAAGCTGGCTCAGCACATAGGATTTTTACAGCAACCACAACCAATTTTCAATTTACAACTACACTGGATACAAATATAGTTATTGATTATGAAATTAATAATGATGGAACCTTTACAAGACAATTAGGGTCAGGCAACAAAGAGTTAATATCTCAGGATATTGATTATGAAACAAGTTATTTTAATTTTTATGATGTTAATGATAATGTTGCAACACCTATTAGACGAATCAGACTATCACTACTATTTTTTAAGAATAATCAATCTGTCCGTTTTACTTCCGATATAACTCCTGAAACACTGAGGGAGAATTAATTAATTAATTGGAGTAAATGATGAAAATGATAAGAAACGAGCGAGGATTTATTGTCTCAGTTACTGCAATTGTTATCGCTGTAATTCTTGGATTATTAGTATTATACTTTTCAAATTCAATTAAATTAAATGTTACTAGTACCGCCAACATTTATTCCAGCTCACAGGCTCGGTGGACTGCTATCTCCGGTGTTGAAGATATTATTGTCAAACTTAAATCCACAGGTTTAGAGGATATTGCCGGTACATATCCATACTACAATGGTAATATTATAATTGATACAGCAACAATCGATGTTGTTAATAAAATTATGCAAATAACATCAAGAGGAGAGCACTCTAGTAGCAATAGAATATTCTCTCTAATTATCCAAGTAGCTGCAGGAGACACTGTAATTGAAGAAGATTTTAATGATGATGATGATTTCGATTATGGTACACCGGGAAAAGGAAAAACAGGAAAGGGGAGATATTGGGGATTAAGTTGTGGTGGTGGGGGAGGACTACCCATTTTTGTTTTAACTGGAGCAGATGTATGTTTTTTTTACGGTACTAAAATTCAAGCTAACAGTTATATAGATTATGATGACATTGATACTGATTTGGGGCAAGATTATGTTTTAACTTTATCATTAGCTGCAGGGGTTGATGTAGCTAATGTGTCAGAACAAGACAATTTTCAAACTGGAGATTATTTGGAGTTCTATATAAATGATATATTAATAGAACATTGGGAGGGTAGCGGTGGTGGTAAGGGCGGTGGCGGTAACCCGATGACTCCCCGAGTTGGTAATGCTACTAATAATTTAACTGCAAACTTTGAAGATTTCAGTTTTAATATAACTCAAATAATAGGACCTGTCGATGAAATTGAGGTAAGATTTGAAGCAAAAACGAATAAGTCAAATAAATATATTGGAATTGAAGGTTTTAGCTTAATTAGTAATGCTGGTTATAAAATTATGAGCGGAGGATATAAAGAAATTTAAAAGGAAAATATTATGCAATTAATTATTACAATAGCAATTATAGTCACATCAGTAATTTTAATTATAGCCGGTATTATATTGCTATTTTCACCGGAATTATTAATTCGTTTTAATGATTATATCATTGGATTGTCCAAAAGTAAAATAACCGTTAATAAACGTAAATCATTGTCTATTGATGTATACGTTTTGACT
>SDBT01002583.1_pt1 | contig 31891 bp, 24 predicted proteins | sample 2277101 | NCBI WGS metagenome assembly SDBT01 (sample SAMN10404973, study PRJNA504765) | marine sediment metagenome | isolation source: marine sediment core GS10_PC15, 103 cmbsf | place: Arctic Ocean: Southern Knipovich Ridge | collected 2010 | reverse complement strand
GCTGACGCTGCTTACCGGTGGCGCGATCGGCGGGAGCGGTTCGGTCACCGCGGCGAACCTGCGGATAGAGGCAGGTGGCCCGGTGGACCTGAGCGGCAATGTGGGCACGCTGGGAGCAAATGTAGCCGGCGCCGGCAACGGATTCACGTTCACAGACACCGCCGGTTCCCTGACGATCGGAAGTGTGGATGGCAGGGTCGGCCTGACGACCAACGGTGGAGCGGTGACACTCAATACCAATACCGGTCAGTTGATACTGGCCCAGAACGTGACGGCTGCCGGAGCTCGGGTGACGCTGAACCCGACTGCCGGCGGGGTGAATCAGACCGGCGGGTCGCTGACGGCCGGCGAGCTGTTGCTGCTGGGGAGCGGAGACTTCATCCTGGACCAGGCGGGCAATAACGTGGCCACGCTGGCGGCGAACATCGCCAGCCCACTGACCTATACGGACGCTGACGGCCTGACGGTGGGCACGGTCGGCGCCACGAGCGGCATCACGACCGGCGGCGGCGACGTAACGCTGAACATGGGCGATATGCTGACACTAACTCAGGACGTGACGGCTGCCGCAGCGCGGGTGACGCTGAACCCGATTGCCGGCGGGGTGAATCAGACGGGCGGGTCGCTGACGGCCGGCGAGCTGTTGCTGCTGGGGAGCGGAGACTTCATCCTGAACCAGGCGGGCAACAACGTCGACACGCTGGCGGCGAACATCGCCAGCCCACTGACCTATACGGACGCTGACGGCCTGACGGTGGGTGCTGTGGGCGGCGTCCTTGGGATAGGGACAAGCGGCGGGGCGGTCGAGATCAACGCTCCGGCCGGTCAGATCGCGGTAAACCAACCCATCGACACGACGCCGGGCGCGGGCGGCGTGTTGACCGTCACCGGCGACGTGGTGCTCGCCGCCGCCGTGCTGCCTGGAGCAGGCAACGTTACGCTCCAGGGAGAGCCGCTGCCGTTCGTGCCTCCTGTGGCAGGGGCAGCCACTACCCTCGACTCGCCCGATCAGAGCGGCGACTACGACTCCCGCCGAGGCCAACGGGTCTATGACCACCTCGACGAGCTGACGTACCGCGAACTGCTGGCGCTCAGACGCGAAGTCGAAGGACTGGCCGACGGCGACCCGCACTGGGCAGCGCTCCTTGCCGTCATCAACTCCTACTTGAGGGCCGCCATTAATCAGATGGAAAACACGACTTTCTACAAGCCTTGATGTATACTGCCAGTTCGCCTGATCGTAGGCCGGGTTGGGGACAGCCGACCCGGCAACCACTTGCGAACGCAGAAGAACAAGTGAAGCGGGAGCAGTGGTATCTTGATTTAGGACGGCCTAAAGTTGCAAGATGGGGCTCCAACATATTTTTCGGTGGTCGCGGCTATCTTGCTGGCGGCTGCTTCTTGCTCGGCGCAGGCCATCAGGCCTGTCAGACCCGAGGACATAGGACCCATCAAGCCCAAAGAGCCCCTGAAACCCAGGCGCCTGCCCGAACTGCCCCCGCCTAAAATCGACGTATCCGATGACGAGAAGATCCTCGTGCCTGCCCTGAAGGGCGTACGATTCATCGCCCGCCCGGGCGACGTGGTCAAGGCGCCGCCGCCGGCCGGCATCGACACCCGCGCGGTCGAGCTGCTAGATAACGATGAGTTTCGCAGCCGCCTGAAGGGCTTCCTTGGCAAGGGCGTGTCTTGGCGATCGATCGGCCTGATGGAGCGGATCACGATTCTGTACTTCCGCCGGAAGGGCCGCCCGGTTGTCTCCGTCAGTGTCCCCCCTCAGGACATCAGCAACGGGGTCGTGCAACTGCTCGTGATCGAAGGCCGGGTCGGCCAGGTGAAGGTCGAAGGCAACAAGTGGTTCAGCGCGGGCCAGATCCGCCAGAAGGTCCGCCTCAAGCCCGGCGATGTGATCTACGCCGACAGGCTCCTGGAGGATATCAGGTCCATCAACGCCAACCCGTTCCGGTACGTCAGGCCGGTGCTCTCGCCCGGAAAGGAGCTCGGCCAGACCGACGTTACACTGCTGACCAGGGACCGCTTCCCGACGAGCTTCTACATCGGCTACGAGGATACGGGCAGCCGCCTGACGGGACTTGGCCGCTACGTGGCCGGGGTCAACATTGGCAACGCCTTCGGCAAGGAGCACGAGATAGGCTATCAGTTTGCCACCGACGACCACTTCTCGGACATCGGGACACATTCGGCCTACTGGCGCATCCCGCTGGCAAACCGCCACAAGCTGTCGTTTGTCGCCAGCTACGCCGAGTACGATGCCAGGCACAACGAGACGGACGTGGCCGGTCGCAGTTGGCTGTTGAGTGGACGGTATATTGTCCCCCTGCGGGCGACGCGCAGGTACCACCACGAGATACAGGGCGGCGTCGATTACAAGCGAACCGACAGCTCCGTGCACTACGCCGGGGTTAATACTTACGACTCCGCGGTGGACGTCATGCAGTTCGTCCTGCAATACGGAGGCAACATGGAGGACAAGATCGGCCGGACGTCATTGACCGCGACCGGCTACTTCAGCCCGGCGGTGCTTGCCGCCAAGCAGTCGAAGTTCAACTACCACGCCGCCCGCCCGGGCGCCGACCCCGAATATTTGTACGCCAACGTCAACGTGGAACGCGTGTGGGACCTTCCCAAGGGCGCATCCCTGATCAATCGGTTCACCGGGCAGTGGGCGAACCACCGCCTGCTGGGCAGCGAGCAGCTAGGCCTCGGCGGATACGCCACCGTCCGCGGCTTCGACGAGCGCGAGGTGAACTCGGACATGGGCGTGATCTTTTCGGTGGAGCTGCGCAGCCCCGAACTGGACCTGGGGTCCATCCCCGGAACGCGGAACCTCAGAAACCGCCTCCAGTTCCTGACGTTCTGGGACTACGGCCACGCGCGAAACATTTCCAGATACACCTTCGAAGACAAGACCAGCACGCTCCAGAGCGTCGGCGTCGGCCTGCGATACCGCCTTAGCAACCAGGTGAGCCTGCGGTGCGACTATGGTTTCCGGATCACGGAGCCGGACACGTTCTTCAACGATCAGGGACGGCTCCACTTCGGCCTGGTGGTAAGGTACTGACGCCGACGGAAGCGCTGGGCCGTTACTTCTCGCCGGCCAGCGCTGCGATCTCGGCCGGGGTCAGGGCCTGCTTGTAGAACCGCACCTCGTCAATGATGCCCGTGGCCACCACGCCTTCCGGCCGTCCGCCGATCCACAGATCGTGCTCGTTCTTCGCCAGCGGGGCGTCCGGCTTCAATTCATCTTCCTTCTTGCCGTCGACGTAGAGCGTGACCACCTTGCCGCAGTAGGTCAGGGCCACGTGGTGCCACTTGTCGTCCGCTACGCTGGTCTTGCCCTGGAGCTGCAGGTTTTCGGCGCCCTGCTCGTCGTGCACGATGCCGCTGACGGTCCCATCAAGCATGATCCAGAGATCGAGCCGCCGGGCGAGCTTGTCCTCGGGGAACACCGGCCCGGCCTTCCAGGCGATGTACTGATATTCGTCGGTCTTCTTCAGCTTCGTCCAGGCCGCGATCGTGTACTGAGGGGCGTTGAAGCAGGGGCAGTGCTTGACCACGACGAAGTCCTTGCCGTTGAACTGCACCGCCTTGCCCTTCTTGCCGTCGACCCATTTAAGGCTGGCAGGCACCTTCCCGTGCATCTTGCCGACCGTGTTCTTGGCCACGGTGCCGCTGCCTTCGTCGAAGGACCAGTGGCCCGCCAGGCCCGCCGTGGGCGCGCACCCACCGAGCGAAATAACAGCCACCGCCAACACCACGCACACCACAGAGATAATCGAACGATTCATCATAAGTCGTGCTCCTTTCTTCCGGCCCCGTTGCGCCGCCGGGTCAGGCCGGTAGTATAGGCCCACGCCAGCCGCCTTGCCAAGGCCCGCTGCGGCCCGATTTTATTTTGAGGCAATGGAGCCTCGTCTGCTCGCCCGCGGTACAATACGCCGGATGAAGACCGCGCGGGGCCGCTGCCTCCGACCGACGAGAAGATAAGGACACCGACCATGAGACAAACGATCATCATTGGAGCCATTTGCCTGGTGCTGGCGGCCGTGGTCGGCCGGTCCGCCGACCCGCTCGACAAGCTCGGGGCAGGTAAGCCGCTTTCGACCGCGAAGATCGAGCTCAAAGATGACAAGGACGCCTCGACGTTGCGGGTGCAGATCGACGGCAAGGAGGCGATCGTCTATCGCTACGGCGACGACCTGGAGATACCGTTCTTCTACCCGGTCCGCAGCCCGTCGGGCAAGCTGATGACGCTGAAGATAGCCGACGCCAAGAAGAAGCAGAACTACCCGCACCACCGCTCGTTCTGGTTCACCGATAAGATCCAGCTCGCCGGGCAGCGGGACGTGAACTTCTACATGGCCCACTACAGCCGCATAGACAAGAAGGACCCCAAAAGCCCCTTCCGCGACCGCATCAAGCACGTCGAGTTCCTGCCCGCCAAGATCGATAAAGACAAAGGCACCGCCCGAATTGGCATGAAGATCGTCTGGGAGGCCGACCGCAAGACCCCGTACCTCGACGAGACACGCGACGTGCGGATCGTCGCCCTCGGCGGGGGCCAGTACTTCCTCGACATTACGTTCACCGTGACGGCCGCCTACGGTGACGTGCGATTCACCAGCGACGCCGCGCACTACGCCTGGCCGTACGTGCGGATGCACCCGCAGTTCTCGGTCGAGAAGGGCGGGAAGATCACGAATTCCGAAGGCGGCGTGAACCAAAAGGGCACGCACGGCAAGGTTGCCAAGTGGGTCGACTACTCGGGCACGGTCGACGGTGTGACGGAAGGCCTGGCTATCTTCAGCCACCCGGACAACGACCAGCCGCACAAGTGGCTGACGCGGGACTACGGCTGCTTCGGCCCGAGGCGAATCGACAAGCGCAGCGGCAACAGGAAGTACGTGCTGAAAAAGGGCCAGAGCCTGAAGCGCCGCGTCGGCATCCTGGTCCATGGCGGCGACGTCAAGACCGCAGCGGTCTCCCGGCGATACAAGATGTACGCCGAGGGCAGGCTATAGCTGGGCCAGCCGCGGGCGGGCCTCCTGAACCTGCCGGATGAGATCGCGCGATTGCTCGCTCGCAGCGTCCGGCCACAGCCATTCGATGATCCCCGCGATCCGCACGTCGTCCAGGCTTTGCCGGTCGTCACATTGCAGGTGATGGGGAACCTCGTAGCGCTCCGCGCCGGCCAGCAGCACGGCTATGGCCGCTGCCGCGCCCAGCGCCATGTTCACCGGCTGGATCCCGTGCTCCAGGGCCAGCGCCATCGTGCCGAACAGCCGATCGCTCGGCGCAAGCTTGCGTACCGGGTCTCGCCCGGCCCGCTCGACGGTGTCGTCCAGCACGGGGCTGGTCATGCGTTCCAGCAGGTCCAGGGCGTACGCCTCGTATCCGCGCTCGGTGAACAGGGGGTCGTTCACGGCATGGTGCCTCTTACAGAGGGCGGCGCCGGACTCGGCCAGGAAGGCCTTGCGGGCGATCTCCATGATGCGGGGATCATCCCTCAACTCGGTCATCCTCGTGTAGCCTTTCAGGGCCCCGAGGTACCCCAGCAGCGCCTGGATCGCGTTATGCCCGTACAGCTTGGCCTCTTCGAAGGGCAGCAGGTCGTCCTTCTCGATGAAGACCTCGATGCCGGGCGTGAAGCCGCCTACGCGGGCGCGCGTGACGAGTATCCGGTTGAACTCCTCGACGAGAAACGCCTTCTCGATCCCCGGCGCGACCGGCGCTAGCGACGCACGCGAGATCTCCTCCGGATCGGTGACAACGCGGCACATCTTGCCGATTACCGTGTTCAGGTATTGCACGCCGTGAGAAACGGAATCGCCGCCGGCGCCTTCGACCGTCTCGGTCAGTATCTCCGCGGCGCGGTTGTTGTTTTCCGCGGCGTAGACGATCGTGGCCGCAGCGCTGCTGCGCCCCAGGCCGCGGGCTATCAGTGAAGCCGCCGACCCATCCCCGCCGGCCGCGTACGACGAGACCGAAGGCAGGCATGTGACTATCTCGGTTGACTGCGAGAGCGCCTCTACCAGCACTTGGCGGTCCGCGGGCGCGCCGGGATCGAGAATTTCAACGCCATCGATCGTCGAGGTCTCGATGCCGCCAGCCCCCGCAACGTTCACGCAGCACGCGCCGTTGTTGTCTCTGACCGCGCGGACCAGATCCCGGTCCACTTCGGCCACGACAATGCGCGAGAAGTTCCCGCTCGCCACGGCCTCGTGAACGAACAGCCCCACCTGCACGGGACCGAAACCAAAACCGGTTAGCACATGATCCATTGACTGAAGCACCGTCCTCTGGCCGCGGCCGGCGGCTACGTCCCAAGCAGCTCGGCCTCCTTGGGGCCGTCCCAGCCTTGGGTCATCTTCAGCGGCGTCTGTTGTAAGTGCGGATATAGTATAGCTTTACCGTCGATGCGGGTTTCCTCAATCATCTTCAGAACGTCGACGGCATTGTCGAGCGAGCCGACCGCCGCGACGTAGTTGCCGGGATCAATCTCCTTGTCGGCAATCGCCTTCAGCGCCGCGACCACGTCGCTTGGGTCGCCGCCGCTGGAGCCCACCACCTTGATCTCGCGGTAGTGCACGTCCAGGGCGTTCAGGTCGAGCATGTGCCGGCCCCTGGGCAGGCCGCCGAAGAGATTGGCCACTCCGCCGTGGGCCAGGAGGGACAGGGCCTTCTGCTGTTCCTCGCGCACGCCGAGGGCCAGGATGAAATCGTCCGCCCCGCGCCCGCCGCTGACTTCGTCCAGCGTGGCTTCAAGGTCCGCGGGTGATATGCAGATCAGGCGGCATCCGCGCTGGTCGGCCTTGCGGGCGATGATGCGCTGCGTCTTGGCGCGCCTCTCGGCCTGGTAGTCGGCGACGATCAGCACCCTGGGCTCGAATCGCAGCGCCAGCTCGGCGTGCATTCGGCCCATGACGCCCGCTCCTCTTATCACCGTCACCCCGCCCCGCAGGAGACCCATCGACGGGCGGCGCTGGGCGTGGGGGCCGCCCTTGATCATGTGGTAGTTCCGCTCCTGGGCCGAGTACACGCAGCTGATCGGCTCGGCCATGGCCGCGGCGAAACAGGGCATGTCGTCGTCCGGCAGGGGCAGCAGACATTCAGCCTTGAGCACTTCCTCCTGGATGCAGATGTATTGGGCCAGGTGCCCCCCCAGCGTGTAGCCCACCGCGCACTTGCGCATGCCTTCGGCGTTGTTCCGGTAGCGGTCCCTGTGCAGCATCGGGGCGATGCACACCGCGGGCTGGATGACGTAACGCTCACCGGCCTGATACTGGCCCGTGAGGTTGGCGCCGATCCTGACCAGCGTGACGGCCCCCTCGTCGCCCGGAATGATGGGCCACTTGGCCATGTCCCATCCGTTGATGAACGGGTGCTCGTTGCCCTGTTCGATCAGCTTCAGGATGCTCGTGCAGACTCCCGCGGCATCCACGCGCGCGAGCAATTGGTCCGGCCCGATCGCCGGAACCGGCACTTCCCTGACCTCCAGGTTGGCGAACCCGCTGCCCGAAGCCACCAACGCCTGCATCGTCTCGGGGACTTCAGCGTCGGCCCGTGAGGAATTCCCAGTGCGATCTTTCATGGCATCTATCCATTACCGGCCTGTGTGCGCGGCGCTGCCGCGTCCGGCGAGCAAAATAGAACAGAACCGTCCCGAATGCAAGGGTAGTGGATGAGTGCGTGGGCCGGTAGAATGCCGGCTTGTATCGTACGACCCACTCTGAACGACTGGCTTGGACTTCCCATAATCCGAACATGGACTTCGAGCGACGACTCAATGGGCTTCAGCAGAGGATGGCGGCTGAAGAGCTGGATCTTGTGGTCTATGGTCCATCTCCCGATCTTCAGTACTTGACCCACCTGCCGCTCGATTGGCGTTCGGCCCCGGACGAGGAAAACGTCGTCAGCCACGTCTTTGTGCCGCGCAGCGGCCTACCGGTGCTCATACTGGCGGACAAATGGGCCGATTGTGCCGGCCGGACCTGGATCACCGACGTCAGAATTTGTGAACGTAAGGCCCAGTACCCATTGGTGGTCGCCGGGGTGCTGGCTGATCTTGGCGTCAGGGGCGGCAAGGTTGCGGCAGGCGAGCGCGTGGCCGGATCCGTGGTGCAGGAGCTCAAGAGAGCAGAGCCGCAAAGCGCGGCGGGGCTAATGGACCATTTGCGGATGATCAAGGACCCAGGCGAGATCGAGCGGCTCAGGGAAGTTGCGGGACTTACCGGCAAGGTTTTGGAAGCCGTGGTTCCCGCTATCAGGGAAGGGGTCACTCAGGGCGAGATAGAGGCTGAAGTGGAGCTTCAAGGCCGGCGGCTTAGCGCTTCGGGAGTATCCTTCTCGCCGGCGGTACGGTTCACCAAGTCAGGCTCGCAGCCGTCTGCCGACCCGTTTACGTATCCCAGGGAGGACGGGCTTGTGGCCGGCACGTCTATTGCGTTTGATTTCGGCTTTGTGAAGGATGGCTACTGCAGCGATTTCGGCAGGAGCTTCTACTTCGGCGATGCGGGGCAGGAGGTTCGCAAAGGGTACGAGGCCCTTCACCAGGGCCTTGTTGAGACTGTCGGCAGGATGCACGAGGGCAGTATGCGGGTATGCGAGCTTTTTTCCGCCGTGGAGGCCGCGCTGGACTCACTCGGCTACGGCGACTATCTGCGGGCGCGCCTGCCGGATGGGGTTCTCGGGCACTTCATCGGGATCGAGGTTCACGAGTATCCGTGGGTGAGGCCTGACTGCGACCAGCCGCTTCGCGCGAACATGGTAATGGCCCTTGAGCCCAAGGTGTGGCGGGCGGGCGAGTACTACCTCCGCGTAGAGGATGTGGTCCTGGTGGGTGAGGACAGCACAGAGTTCCTGACCAGCTTCGACAGGGAGCTTTTTCAGTTGTGATTGTTTTCTAGGGAAGGACAGACCCATGCCGGCGACATTCGACAACCTGAAGCCCATGACCGACGGGATAGAGCCGATCACCATTGAGGAACGGCAGGTGCGACTTGCCAGGGCGCGCGGGCTCATGGCCGCCAATGGCATCGACGCCTTGTTCCTGGAGCCGGGCTCCAGCCTGGTCTACTTCCTGGGCGTCAAGTGGGGGCGAAGCGAGCGGCTGATGGCCGCGATCGTTCCCGCCCAGGGCGATATCGCGTACGTCTGTCCCGCGTTCGAAGAGGCCAGGCTTCGCGAGATGCTGACCATCGGCGATGAGGTGCGCGTGTGGGAAGAGGATGAGAATCCCTACGAGCTTGCGGCCGGAATACTCAGGGATCGCGGCGCGGCGGCCGGCAGGCTGGCGATGGGCCAGACGGTGCGTTTCTTCGTGTTCGACGGGATTTGCAGGGCGGCGCCTCAGGTCGAGCTGGTCGGCGGCGAGGCGGTGGTCCTGCCGTGCCGGGGGATCAAGTCGGCGGCCGAGCTCGCGCTGATGCAGCGGGCCATGGACATTACCGTCGAGGCGTACAAGGCTGCTCTGCCGCTGCTGAGGGAGGGCGTGTCATGTGAGGAATTCACCGCCGCCAGCGCCGAGGCCCACAAGGCGCTGGGTGTGAAGGGGGGCATTGGCTGCCAGTTCGGCCGGGCGACCGCGTATCCGCACGGAAGCGCCGAGCCCGCACGCCTGACCGAAGGTGACGTTGTGCTCATGGACGGCGGCTGCACCGTTGAGGGCTATCATTCCGACATAAGCCGCACGATAGTCTTCGGCGAGCCCACCCAGCGTCAGCGGGACATCTGGAACCTTGAGAAGGCCGCGCAGGCGGCTGCGTTTGCCGCCGCCCAGGTTGGCGTGCCGTGCGAAGACGTGGACGCCGCCGCTCGCAAGGTGATAACCGACGCCGGCCTCGGCCCGGACTACAAGGTTCCGGGTCTGCCGCACCGCACGGGTCACGGCATCGGCCTGGACGTCCATGAGTGCTGGCACCTGGTGCGCGGCAACAAGACGCCGCTGGCCGCGGGGATGTGCTTCACCAACGAGCCGATGATAGCGATCTATGGCGAGTTCGGCGTGCGGCTCGAGGACTGCATGTACATCACGCAAGACGGCCCGCGCTTCTTCACGCAGCCCAGCGGCTCCATCGATCGGCCCTTCGTCTGACGGCTCCTGTCGTGGCCTACAGGCTCCAGCCCTTGCGGTAGGGCGGGTTGATGTACTTGTTGGCCTCGTCCGAGTTCGTGAATCGCATGTTCTTGCCGTCCCAGTTAAGCTTCTGCCGGGTGCGGATGGCGATGTTGCCCAGCAGGACCACTTCCCCAAGGTGGGCGGCGTGATCGGCGAAGTTAGACCCCGCGGGCTTGCCGCCCTTGCACGCGTCCACCCACTCGCGGTGGTGACCCGGGCTGCGAGGCAGGGTCTTCGGCGGCTGCTTGTACGCCTTCATGCGGGTCTCGGGTATCAGGCGGTGGCCCAGCATGATGCCCTTGTCACCCACGTACATCGTGCCGTCGCCGCCTCCCATCCGCCGGGCGGGCTCGAGCTCGTGCGGGCGGGGCGGCATCATCCCGCCGTCGTACCAGGTGATACTGACGGCCGCCCGGTCGCCGTCAGCCGGGAACTTGTAGCGCGTTATGGACGAGATCGGGGCGGTCTCCTTCGTGATCTGCGGGCCGACCTGGTCGTTGCTCGAGCACGCCTCGACCGAGGTCGGATGGCCGAGCTTCAGCGCCTTGAAGATGGCCGAGAGCTCATGGCAGCCGATGTCGCCGAGCACTCCGGTGCCGAAGTCCCACCACCCTCGCCAGGTGAAGGGCAGATACGCGGGGTGGTAGGGCCTCTGTGGGGCCGGGCCCAGCCACAGGTCCCAGTTCAGCGTCGAAGGCACGGCGGGGGTTCCGCCCGGGCGCGGGACGCCCCGCTGGGAGATTCGCCCGCGGCGGTTTGACCACGCGTGGACCTCGCGGACGTTGCCGATCGCGCCGTCGCGGATGTATTCGGCCAGGACCCTGGGCCCCTCGCCGGCCTGGCCCTGATTGCCCATCTGCGTGGCGACCTTGGATTTGCGGGCGGCCTCGCCCAGCTTGCGGGCCTCGTACACCGAGTGCGTCAGCGGCTTCTCGCAGTAGACGTGCTTGCCCAGCTGGATGGCGGCCATGGCGATCACGGCGTGAAGGTGGTCCGGCGTGGCGATCATTACCGCGTCGATGTCCTTCTGCTTCTCGAGCATCTTGCGGAAGTCGGTCCAGACCTTTGCCTTTGGGAATTGCTTGAAGGCCTTGGCCGCGTGGCGCTGGTCCACGTCGCACAGGGCAACGATGTTCTCAGAGGGCACGCTGCGGATATCGCCGAAGCCCCTCCCGCCGACGCCGATGCCGGCGATGTTCAGCTTGTCGCTCGGCGCGGTCTTGCCGGGCCCGCCCAGGACGTGTGGGGATACGATGGTGATCGTTGCGGCTGCGCCGGCCGCCCCGGCCATGAACTGACGGCGGTTGATCTCGTTTTTCGGTTTCATGGTTTCATCTCCTTCTCGCCCGTCACACCAGCTTCCAGCCGTTCTGGTAGTCGGGCTTTACGAGCTTGTTGGCGGCGTTGGAGTTTGTGAAGCGCATGTTCGGCCCGTCCCACTTTAGGTACCCGCCGGTGCGGACGGCGATGCAGCCCAGCAGGACGATCTCGGTGAGCGGCACGGCGCAGTCGGGCCAGTGCTCGGAGGGCTTGTCGCCGCCGCGGACGGCCTCGAACCACTCGCCGTAGATCCCGCTGCGGCGCTTGAGCGTCTCAGGCGGCAGCTTGTACGCCTTCATCTTCGATTCCGGCAGCAGGCGCGGGACCCTGCTCGTGCCGTTGCCCACCATCACGCCCTTCGTGCCCATGTAGAGTATGCCGCTGTTCGGCATCCGCCGACCGTCCTCCATTTCCACCGGGCGGGGGGGCTTGGTTCCGCCGTCGTACCACGTGATCCTCACCGGCGGCATTGGGCCGCGGGCGGGGAACTCGTACGTGATGATCGACGATAGCGGCCACGACTCGGCCATGATCCTGGTCGACGAGGCGCTGACCGCCGTCGGGTGGCCCAGCTTCAACGCTCGACGCGGAGTGTTCCAGTGGTGGCAGCCCATGTCGCCCAGGGCCCCCGTGCCGAAATCGTACCAGCCGCGGAAGTTCCACGGGTGATAGACGGCCGGACGCACGCCGGATGAGATCGTCTGCGCGAGCGGCAGCGAGCCGGCCGGCCACTCGTTGACGAACGGGCGCTTCGGCGCCGGGCCCAGCCACAGGTCCCAGTCGAACGTCTTGGGGACCGTGTCGCTGCCCTTGGGGCGCGTCATGCCTTGCGGCCAGAGCGGCCGGTTCGACCAGATGTGAACCTCCCTCACGTCGCCGATGATCCCGTCCCAGATCATCTCGCAGGTGCGGCAGCCGCTCTCGGTGGATGCAGGCGAGGCGGTCATCTGTGTCATCACGCCGGCCTTTTTCGCCGCCGCGGCCAGCATGCGCCCTTCCCAGATCGTCCGCGTGAGCGGCTTGACCGTCAGCGCGTGCTTGCCCGCCTTCATCGCCGCCATCGAGATCAGGGCGTGCGTGTGATCGGGCGTGCCGCAGTAGACCGCGTCGATCTTGTCGCCCTCTGCCGCGAGCATCTTTCGGAAGTCGCGGTAGCGCCTGGCCTGTGGGAACTTCTTGTAGGTGTGCTGGGCCTTGGCGTCGTCGACGTCGCAGAGCACGGTGACGTTGAAGCCCGCCTTGGCGCACGACTGGATCTGCCCGTGACCCACGCCGCCGATGCCGACGCCGGCGACGTTGATCTTGTCGCTGGGCGCGGTCTTGCCGGGCCCGCCCAGGACGTGTGGAGATACGATTGTGATCGTTGCGGCGGCCGCCCCAGCCACAAACTGACGGCGGTTGAGCTTGTCTTTCGGTTTCATGTTCCGATCTCCTGTCAATTGCCGCCGATGAGTCTACTATCCGCACACCTGTTGAGAAAGGACAAACGCACAGAAGGCCAAGCGGCGATCGGGGGGAGCTGGAAAAGGCAACGGGCACCCGTGATGAGGTGCCCGCCGCGCTGCAATTCGCCATACGCCGCACAGGACTCGAACCTGTGACCCGCTGATTAAGAGTCAGCTGCTCTACCAACTGAGCTAGCGGCGCACGATATCACTATGGTAACGAAGAGGCCGTGCGTGTCAAGGAAAGTGAAACGAAGATCGGCTACTGATCCTGTTTGGGCCCCGCGGTCGCTTCCCGTTGTACCGCCTCGGGAATCCGTTCCTCTATGAACGCGACCAGATCGCGGAAGTTCTTCAGCTTGTACCCGTCAAGCGTGAGCTTCTTGTCCTGGCCGTGGTGCAGGTAAAGGATCTGTTTGGACTGCAACACTGATGCGTCCAGAGCGGTGATCTCGCTCCAGGGGACCTTGGCCTTGCCGGCGTAGCCAATGCCCTCTTCATCGGCGATCAGGCGTCTGGTGAGCGATCGGATCGCAAGAACAATCAGGAGCAACGCCGGCGGCAGGAAGATGTGCGGGCCGTAGTGATTCAGCAAGTGCTTGACTGCCTCGTTGAGGTGTTCCATGTCCCAGGCCTCGGGCCGAGGGAAATTCTCCCTGTCGAGGTAGCACCAGACGCCCACGCCGATGAACATAGCCGCGCCGATGAACATCCGCACGGCCGTGTCTTTGGTCGCCTTGCATTCAACCTGCAATAGCTGTGTCTTCTCGTATGTGTCGTTCATTGCTGATTGGCTCGCGTCGTTGGTGGCCTGGACCTTAAAACCAGATTACATACCCCCGGGCAATGTACCAAGAGGAATTCTCCCCGGGCGAGAAATAATTGCCCCCGGTCAGGGCAAAAGGCGTTGACAGCCGTGGGCGGCGTGGCTAAGGTGGCCGGTTCCATTCGGCGGGTGGGGAGGGACCACCTCGGCCGGTGGTGCGGACAGGAAACTCAGGACCAGGACAATAGGAGCGCAAACCATGGCAGTGAAGGTAGGCATTAACGGGTTCGGGCGTATAGGCCGGCTGGTATTCAGGGCCATGTGTGAGGAGCCCGACCGGTTCGACGTTGTGGCGATCAACGATCTGGCCGACGCGGACATGCTGGCGTACCTGTTGAGGTACGATTCCACCCAGGGCCGATTTCCCGGTAAGGTTGTGCCCAAGAAGGACAGCCTGGTGGTTAACGGCAAGGATCTGAAGGTGCTGTCGGAGAGGAACCCGGCAGACCTTCCGTGGGGCAAAATGGGAGTGGAGGTCGTGGTGGAGGCTACGGGCATTTTCTGCGACAACAAGAAGGGCGACAAGCCGGGCTACGACAGCCACCTGGACGCCGGGGCAAGGAAAGTGATCATTTCGGCGCCGACGAAGGGCACGGCTACGATGATCGTTCTGGGCGTCAACGACGACACCCTGACGCCGGCGATCTCGTGCGTGTCGAATGCTTCGTGCACGACGAACTCACTGGCGCCCGTGGTGAAGGTGCTGCACGAGGCATTCACCATCACGAAGGGTCTGATGACCACGTGCCACGGCTACACCAACGACCAGCGGATCCTGGACATGATCCACAAGAAAAAGGAACGTGCCCGGGCCGCGGCTATCAACATCATTCCGACCACGACCGGGGCGGCGGCGGCGGTCGGCAAGGTGCTGCCGGAGCTGAACGGCAAGCTGGACGGGTTCGCGCTGCGCGTTCCGGTTCCGGTGGGCTCGATCACCGATCTGACGATTATTGTCGAGAAGAAGACGAGCATCGAGGAGGTGAATGAGGCGGTGAGGGCGGCGGCCGATGGGGCGATGAAGGGCATTATCGAGTACGTGACCGATCCGATCGTCTCCAGCGACGTGATACACGATCCGCACAGCTCGATCTTCGATTCGAACAATACGCTGGTGATGGACGGCGACATGGTAAAGGTGACGATGTGGTACGACAACGAGTGGGGCTACTCGTGCCGCACGTGCGACCTGGTGGAAAAAATCGCCGCCCTGTAAGGGTTGCGGCCAGGGCGAATCGCTTGAAAAGGTGCGGTGGTTTGCAGAAAATGAAGAGCCCGTCAGGAATGGCGGGCTCGCCCTTTGATTCTCGTAAGGTGTGAAATATGGCGACCAAGACCGTGGCGGACATTGACGTTGCCGGCAAGAACGTGTTCATGCGGGTGGATTTCAACGTGCCGCTCGAAGATGGAAAAATAACCAACGACCGGCGGATTGTGATGGCCCTGCCAACCATCAAGCACGTTATCGACGGGGGCGGAAAGCTGATCCTGGCCAGTCATCTGGGCCGGCCCAAGGGCAAGGGCTTTGAACCGGAGCTGTCGCTCAAGCCGGCGGCCGAGCGGCTTGCTGAGCTTCTTGGCAGGGAGGTTAAGCTCGGCCCTCCGGAAGTGGTCGGCCCCGAGACGGAAGAGCTGGTCGCGGCGATGGCCGGTGGTGACGTTGTGCTGCTCGAGAACGTCCGCTTTGACGCCGGCGAGACCATGCCCGACAAGGCCAAGAAAAACCCCGACGGCAAGCCCCCGGGGCCCCTAGGCGGGCTCACGGCTGAGCAGGAGCAAGCCCACGCGTCGTTCGTGGAGGCGCTGGCCGGGCTCGGCGACGTTTACGTCAACGACGCCTTCGGCACGTGCCACCGCAAGCACGCGAGCATGTACGGTGTGGCGAGGGCGATCCAGGCCAAGGGCGGCCCGGCCGTCGCGGGATTCCTGGTCGAGAAGGAGATCAGGTATCTTTCGGAGGCGGTTGCGGACCCGGCCCGCCCGTTCGTGGCGATCCTGGGCGGCGTGAAGGTATCGGACAAGATCAAGCTGATATCATCGCTGCTGGAGAAGGTCGACAGGATAATCGTCGGCGGGGCGATGGCATACACGCTTCTGAAGGCCCGCGGCAAGTGCGTGGGCAAGAGCCTGGTTGAAGAAGACCAGGTCGAGCCGATGAGGGACCTCCTGGCCGGAGCGGGTGACAAGATACTCCTGCCGGTTGACCACGTGGCGACCGACGACTTCAAGGCGGGCAAGCCGCAGCTTATGGACGACGCGGGCATTGACGACGGCCTGATGGGCATGGACATCGGTCCGCGTTCGATTGCCGCCTTCGGCGAGGTGATCGCTTCGGGCAGGACCATCGTGTGGAACGGACCCATGGGCGTGTTCGAGCGGGAAGATTACGCCGCCGGCACGCGGGCGATAGCCCAGAAGGTGGCCGCGGCTACCGACGCCGGCGCGGTGAGCATTATCGGCGGGGGCGATTCAGCAGCGGCCGTCGAGCAGATGAACCTGGATGAGCGAATGACGCACGTGTCGACGGGGGGCGGGGCCTCGCTGACATACCTCGAGGGCAAGGCGATGCCGGCGATCGAAGTGCTCGATGATAAGTAGCCCAGGGATTACAATCCGCGGGCCTGAGCAATGACATGACAAGAGATGGAAGCAATCCGTGGGGCGGACTTGGCGACGGGGCGCTGATTGCGCCTTCTCTGCTTGCGTGCGACTTTGCACGCGCGGGCGAGCAGATCGACCAGGCCCTTGCCGCCGGCGCGGACGTGCTGCACGTGGATATAATGGACGCCCACTTCGTGCCGAACCTTTCCATGGGCCCGGCCTTCGTCGAGTCCATACGCCGGCATACCGACGCGCCGCTGGACGTCCACATAATGGTCGACGATCCGGCCTTCTACATCGAGCGGTTCGCCGAAGCCGGGGCCGACAGCATCACGTTTCACATCGAAGCCTCCGACAACCCCCCAAAGCTGATCGACCGGCTTGGCGAGCTGGGCCTCGGTGCGGGCGTGTGCCTCAAGCCGGCGACTCCCGCCGAGGCCGTCGCCGGCATTGTCGGCGCGGTGGACCTGGTCCTCGTGATGACCGTCGAGCCCGGATACGGCGGGCAGGAGTTCATGGAAAAGATGTTGCAGAAAATCCGCTCCGTGCGCGGTATGCTGGACGGGTCAAAGCGGCTGGAGGTGGATGGTGGAATAGAGCCGCGCACGGCCGCCCTTTGCAGGGATCACGGCGCGGACGTATTCGTGGCGGGGGAGAATATCTTTGGAGCCGCAGATATAGGCCAGGCAGTGGGGGCTTTGCGGCAGGCTGTCACTTGACGGCTTTGCGTGTTCACGGCGATGATAAGCAAGGGTGATCGATGACAACGGTATATGTCATCCAGACCGGCCGGACCGTGTGGGAGGACCAGTCGCGGTTTGAATCCGCGGCGGGCGCGCCTTTGACGGAGCAGGGGGCCGTCGCTGTCAAATCCTCCGCGGAGGAGCTGATCAAGCACAAGATAAAGGCCATCTATGCGAGCAAAGGTGAGTCGGAGCAGCAGACGGCCAGCCTGGTGAGCGAGGTACTGGGGCTGAAGGTCCGGACGAATGACGCTCTTCGCGAGATCGATTACGGCATGTGGCAGGGCCTGACCGTGGAGGAGATCAAGCGTCGTCACCCGAAGGTCTACAAGCAGTGGACCGGTTCGCCGGTAAGCGTTCGCCCTCCCGGCGGCGAGTCGCTGGACGAAGTCCAGGAGCGGCTGAGGGAGGTGATGCGGGAGATCGTGAAGCGTCACAGGGGCGGATCGGCGATGCTGGTGCTTCGTCCCGTTGCGCTGGGCCTGCTCAGGTGTGTGCTTGATGGGTCGCCTGTTTCGAGCATGTGGTCCCACGTTGATCCTGCCTTTACGTGGGACAGCTACGAGATGGACGGCCGTGAGGTATAGGCTCTGCGGGAGATTTTGAGATGGCGGAAGGTGAGACACCGGAGGTTCGGGCGCCGTTCGACCCTTCGGCATTCGAAGGGCCTCGGATACGCGAGAAGCGTGACGTACCCGACGGCCTGTGGCTCCGCTGTCCGGGATGCGAGGGGATACTCTACCGCAAGCGGGTCCTGGAGAATCTCAACGTCTGCGGCGAATGCGATTACCACTTCCGGCTGGGCGCGCGGGCCAGAATCGAGCAGTTGACGGATACGGACAGTTTCGAGGAGCTGTTTACCGATATCTTGCCGGCCGACCCGCTGAAGTTCGAATGGGGGGGGAAGAACTATTCTGATTACCTCAGCGACTACCAGGCCAAGTCGGGCACGATCGACGGCGTGCTGACGGGGATTACGTATATCAAGGGCCGGCGCGTGGCCCTGGCGGTGATGAACGGCGAGTTTATCGGTGGTTCGGTGGGGTCGGTGGCCGGCGAGAAGGTGACTCTGCTGATCGAGCGGGCGCTGGAGGAATCTCTGCCCCTGATCATCGTCTGCACCTCAGGCGGAATGAGAATGCAGGAAGGGGCGTTGAGCCTGATGCAGATGGCAAAGACGTCCGCGGCGCTGGCGAAATTCGACGATGTCGGCGGGTTATATGTCTCGATGCTGGCCGACCCCACAACCGGTGGGACCACCGCCAGCTTCGGCATGCTTGCGGATGTTGTACTGGCCGAGCCCAGGGCGGAGATAGGCTTTGCCGGACGGCGCGTCATAGCCAACACCATCAAGACCGAGCTGCCGGACGGCTTCCAGCGAGCGGAGTTCCTGCTCGAGCACGGCTTCATTGACATGATCGTGCACCGAAGGGACCTGCGAAGTGAGATGGCCAGGCTTATCGACTACTGCAGACCGTAGCCCGCCCCCTTGGGGACCGTAGGCCTGGGGACTACGGCATGGCAAGCGGCCGGAATCCGGCTTCATCCTTCGGACTTCGCCGAGACAAGATCCGGCTTCGTCCTTCGGATTTCGCCGAGACAAGATCCGGCTTCGTCTTAGGCTTCCGGCGAGACGAGGTAAGTGTTTTCTCGTGAAAAAACCCAGGCGCAAACGAAACGCCAATAATTGGGTATTGTGTCCCCCGAATTGCCGAATTTATGCTCGGGCCATTGTATGGTGTCCCCCGAATTCTCTGATAAAGGAGTATGCACATGCTAAGACAATCGATGGTCTTGTTTGTGTCGTTAGTGGCGCTCTGGCATGCTGGGTGTCGCGTTGACGTTAGGGAATTGCGACCACTGCACGCTACCCTTCCTGCCTCCCCTGATCGCGAGCTCGCGGCTGCGGCCAGCACGGACAACGTGCTTACAGTTGCAACGCTTGAGCCTTCAGGTGAAGACAAGTATGTTCTTCGCGTAATCACCTTTCATAGGCCCAATGGGGAAGTTTCTCAGAGGGAGATCCGTCTCAAGGGATTCCTGCTTACGGATGTCCGAGTGTTTGATCGGAACAACCGGAGGTACGTGGGGTGGCTTGAGGATGCCCACCGGCTGTGTCTTGCCCTCCTGGGAGATGGCCCACTTCGCCGAGAAATACTCCTGGAGGACCCCGATGCATATCTCGGCGACTGGTGGATAGTTGGTCAGGGTCCCCAAACGAGGCTCCTGGTGCAAAAGCAGGAAGTGCTCAAACCCAGCTTCAAGAAGGAGGAATTCCTCTGCGCGTACATGTTCAGGGAGAATGAGGCGAATTTTGTTGAAAAGATATTGCTGGAGGAGGAGGGATACCCCGCTTCATCGCTTGCGTGCGCATCTGGAAAAGACAGAATCATCCTCTGGCAAGTCCACGGCTCTCGCAAGCGTGTTGACATTATGAAAGACCCGGGCGCGGTGGATCCACTAGATGTCGAGACCTTGCGTGCCGGAGTCTGGCAGGAGGGGCGCGGAGTCCAGTGGAAGAGCCGATATATTGGGAATGATCCCCTGATGCTGTCGGTGGACTCAAAGAATGGCGCTGCTTGCGCTGTCTCAGAATGGAAGGGGGCCCAGAAGGGGAGCAGCATAGCCGTGCTCATGATGCTGGAATCGACCAAGCTTATTCCGCTGGGGACATCCGACAGGCTCGGTCTGCGTGTGCGGCTGGTGTGGCTCGGTGGCCCCGATGTCTGTTGGGCCGTCCTACTTCGAAAGCCCGGGGGTGATACAGTTGTTCAGTGGTTCGATGCTGAATTCAGACCCATCAGCTCTGTTGTGTTGGGACGTGAAAATGTGGTGGCTCCCTTAGTTACAGCGGGGAAAGACGGTGCAACGAATATAGTTACGCTGACAAAGGACGAGATACATCTTCGGACATTTGTGGTGGTCCATCGACCTTGAACCCCGCTTCGTCCTTCGGACTACGCCGTGGCAGGCCCGCCTTCGTCCGCAGGGGGACTTCCGGCTCCGTCCTTTGGACTTCCCGCTTCGTCCTTCGGACTACGCCGTGACAAGTCGCCGTGACGAGCCGCCGAGACAAGTTCCGGCTGGGGCCGGAATGGATGTGTATAATATGCGTGAGGACGGCGAGGTGGTCTGAAAGCGGCCGCCTTTTTCATGCGCCTGCCCCGAAGGCCGAAACCAGACCTCCCCGGAGGATGCCGGGCGCAAGATCATTTGAGAAAACAAGTTAGGCGGCTTGGGCTTTTCTCGTAGCGGCAATGCGAGTTGGGAGGGCCAAAGGCCGCGGTATTGGGGTAAGCCATTGAAAAACAAAACCTTGTGCGTTCTCCGCCCGATCCGCCGTGGGGAGGGGGTTCACCCGCGGGGCGGCTGCTGGCTGGTCTTTGGTGGCGCGGAATATTCGAGACCTTTTCTCAAATGCGCAGAGTCCAGCGGGCAGGGGCCGTATCTACAGATTCTTTTGAACCGAAAGCCAAACCTTGCACCTGCTCGCCAAAAGTGCAAGGTTGCGAAACGGACGTAATGCCTTGGAAATGCGGGGGTTAAGGGATGGTTTTGCGCCCCGAAACCTTGCACTTTATTCGGGAAAAAAGTGCAAGGTTGTGCAAGGTTCCTGATAGGCATTTTCTGGACTTCCGCTCGATTGTGGCGGCAGCGCCGCCCGCGTGCCCGGCCCTTCGACAGCCTCAGGATTTGCATACGGCGAGGCTTGTTGAACCCTACGTTTACGACCCGGGAGTTTACCCGCGGCGCCGGTGCTTGCCGGCCATGATGTCGGCGGGGCTCAGATCAGAAGCATCCGCCTTGGATGCTTTACTCTTAGCAGCTTGTTCGGTGCCGGCCTGCGCCGTATCGGACAAAAGGGCCTTGGCCACGACCTCCTTGTCTCGCTGAGCCTGCTCATCGTCGACCTTGGCGCGCGAGGCTTTCTTCCTATTCTTCCCCCCTCGCGACCTCCGCCTGCGTTTCTTGGCCTTGGGTTTGGGCTCGTCTGAATCTTCGCCTTTGTCGGCTGAGTCGCCCGCAGCGGGCTTGGGCAACGGCTTGGGCAACGGTTTGGGCAACGGCTTGGGCAACGGCTTGGGCGGCTGCTTGGGCAACGGCTTGGGCGGCTGCTTGGGCGGCTGCTTGGGCGGCTGCTTGGGAGGCTGCTTGGGCGGCTGCTTGTCCAGAGGCGTGGCCTTGATGCTGCGCTTGCCCTTGGCGTTGGGGGCCTTGTCCCAGGCTGCCTTGCTGCCTCGGGCATTGGTGGCGGTGATGTTCACCTCGCCGCCGCCGAGCTGAGCATCAGCGGTTATGGTGATCTCCTTCTGGCTCTGGGCCTCCATCTGACTCAGCTCTTTTCGGTGCTTGTTCGACAAATACTGGGCAAGGGCGGGCCTGACGGCTACCTCGATCTGGGCCACATCCGAGGCCGCGCAGGCACGCCGCAGGCTGCGCATCACTTGAAGCGACAGCGACTCTCTGGACTTTATCATCCCCTCGCCGCCGCAATGCTGGCATTGCGTGTAGATGTTGTGTGTCAGGGAAGGCCCCATCCGCTGGCGGGTCATCTCGATAATACCGAAGTCGCTCATCCTGAGTATCGTGGTCTTGGCGCGATCCGGCTTCATCGCGTCGTGGAGGGCCTTTTCCACGGCCCGCCTGTTCTTCTCCGGGCGCATGTCGATGAAATCCACGATTACCTCCCCGCCGAGGTCTCGCAGGCGAAGCTGGCGGGCGACTTCCTTGGCCGCCTCGATGTTGATCTTGAGGGCGGTGGTTTCGGCGTCGGAGTGCTTGCGAAAGCGCCCGGAATTGACGTCGATGGCCACCAGGGCTTCAGTCTGGTCGATAACCAGCGACCCACCCAGGGCCAGTTCGACGCGGCGGGCGTAGATCTTCTCGATTTCCTCTTCCAGGCCGCTTTCGTGGAACAGCCCGTTGGTCCCCGTGTACAGCACCACGTTATGCTTGGTTCGCGGCATTACAAGTTCCAGGAATTCCTTGACCTTGCGGGCCGCCGCCTCGCTGTCACAGATAATGCGGTCTATGTCGGTGTTGTAAATATCGCGGATCGTGCGCGTGATCAGGTCGGACTCCTGGTAGATCGCCGCCGGGGCCTTGGCCTTCTTGGCCTGCTGGTCTATGACCTCCCACAGCCTGGTAAGGTACGTCAGGTCTCGCTGGAGTTCCCGTTTGCTGCGGTTGAAGCCTGCGGTCCGCAGGATGAAGCCCATATCAGGAGGCAGCTTCATGTCGGCCAGCAGGGCCTTGGCCTCGGTGCGGGCCTGCTGGTCCTCGATCTTGCGAGAGACACCAAGGCGGCTCATGCCGGGCATCATCACAAGGCAGCGCCCGGGGATCGAAAGGTACGTTGTCAGCGTCGGGCCCTTCGTGCCGATGCCTTCCTTGGTCAACTGGATCAGGATCTCCTGGCCCTTCTTGAGACAGTCCTGAATGGGCGGGCGCTGCCGGTGAGATTGCTTGCGCCCGACCGCCTCGGAGCCTTTCTGCTTGCCGGGGAAGTACTCCGGACGTATGTCGGAGATATGGAGAAAGCCGTGCTTGGCCAGCCCGAAATCGACAAAGGCCGCCTGTATCGACGCCTCCACATTCGTGATGCGCCCCTTGTATATGTTGCCAACGTGGGATGCGCTGGAGGCTCGCTCGACGTATAGCTCTCCCAGAACGTCCGCGTCTACTATGGCAATCCGGACCTCACGGTCCTCTGTGGTGTTTATCAGCATTTCCTTGGACATTGGTACCTCGGTCTTATTATCGGCGTTGTCGGGCTATTAGGCTAAGCCGCCTCTCCGGGCTCGTATTCCACCGCCAACCGTACCACGCGGGCCAGATCCACCCGCTCATCCAGGCCGAGAAGCCGGAGTACCTCTCCAGGCCGCGGCCACAGATCTCCTTGTGTCCTGAGTGTCATTGTCAGCACCTGCCCCACCAGTTGCAACGAAGTTACCAGCTCCTTGATGTCAAAAATACGGGTGTGCGTGGTCCGGCGACGGGCTCTGCGCTTTCCCGTGACCAGCCTTTCAACGGGCCAGGATTCCCCCTGCTGCAGGCTGGTGAGCTTTCGGGCCACCTCGTCGCCTTGGCCGGGGAGGAGTTCAAGCGAGTAATCAATGCTCTTGGGGTGGGGGGTGTCCTTGCCTTGCAGGGCCCTTGCCGGTCCGAAACGCATGCCGCAAGGGGCGTGGCGGTTGAGTTCGTCTACCAGCACTTGTTCCGTGACGTCGGCCTCGAGCGACATCAGCAGCAGGTCATCCTTTGTTGCGACGCCCACGGGTCGTGGGCAGACGAGTGAAAGAGCGGGCCTGGGATTGAAACCCTGGGAATACTTCAGTGGCAGGCGTGCTCTGGTTGCGATTCTTTGGACGGCGCGCATGCAGTCGCGATGCGACAGGAATCTCAGGTCGCCGTCAATGGCCATGCGGATGGCCCACCTGGCGGGTGAGGTTGTGGGGCTGGCTTGGGTGTTCAGTTTCTTGCTTCTTTATATTATCGGCTCAGCGGGCTGACGCCCGCTGCCGGCTTCTGTTCTATTGCGGGTATGCTTCCGGCAGGACCTTCCTGGTCTCCAGGCGGAGGTAGTTAATGGTTTCCTTTTCGGAGTCAAAGCTCATCACGCGTCGGGCTACCTCGGCGGCCTGCTCCATGGTTACAGATCGGATGATCTTCTTGATCTCTGGAATTGCCGGCGGCGCGCATGAGAAGATTCCCAGCCCGAGCCCGAGCAGCAGCAGTGTGTAATCCGGGTCGCCGGCCATCTCGCCGCACAGGCTTACAGGCACGTCGTGGCGTTTGCCCGACCGGATGACCTGCTTTATCAATCGCAGGACGGCCGGATTGGCCACGTTAAACAGCGAGGCCACCCGCTCGTTGCCGCGGTCGACGGCAAGCGTATACTGCACCAGGTCGTTGGTGCCCAGCGAGAAGAAGTCGACTTCCCTGGCGAACGCGTCGCACATGAGGGCGGCCGACGGCGTTTCGATCATTATGCCGATGGAGATATCGGTGCGGTGCTCGATTTCCTCTTCTTCGAGGTCTTCGGCTACGTCCCGCACGATGATCTTTGCCTGGCGCAGCTCCAGCAGGTGGGTGATCAGGGGAAACAGCATCGACACCTGCGCGCCGACGCTGGCCCGCAGGATGGCGCGGATTTGTGTCTTGAACATCGGCAGGTTCTGGAGACAGAACCGTATGCTCCTGCAGCCGAGGAACGGGTTGCGCTCTGGGATGCGGGCGCGAGACTGCGTGTACTTGTCCGCACCCAGGTCCAGAGTCCGGATTACCACAGGGTGGTCGTGGCACAGCTCGATCACCTGCCGGTAGGCCTTGTGATGATCGGCCTCGGTGGGCTCGGTATCGGAGCCGAGGTAAAGGAACTCCGTGCGGTAAAGCCCGATGCCCTGACCGCCCTTTTCCAGTACGGTGGCGGCCTCCGCGGGGAATTCGATGTTACCGAGCAAGGTGATTTCGTGCCCGTCGCGAGTGATCGCCGGCATGTCCCGCAGGGAGTCGAGGCTGTGAATGAACTGTACCTGTTGCTCGGCGTATTGCTGGTAGTTCCTTATGGTCGCCTCGTCCGGGTCGATAACGACCATCCCGCGCGTACCGTCGATGATGACGGTGCTTCCGGTGTCTACTTCGGTGGTTATGTCGTTGAGCCCGACGACCGTGGGAATCCCCAGTGCCTTTGCAACGATGGCGGTGTGGCTGGTCTGCCCGCCCGCGTCGATGGCCAGTCCCAGCACGTGCCGGCGATCCAGGTTCGCCGTCTGCGAGGGCGTGAGGTCGTAGGCAAGAACGTTGCGGTCCTTCGTGAGGTGAGACAGGCTCTGACGCTGCTGGCCCACCAGGTTGCGAAGAATGCGGCTCTCGATGTCGTAAACGTCCTTGACCCTTTCGGCCAGGTACTGCGGCATTGCCAGGAATTCCTTGGCGTAGTTGCGAAGCACGGTGGCTACGCTGTACTCGGCCGTGACGTTCCCGCTGAGAATACCCTCGGAGAATTTTTTCTGCAGGACCTTATCGTTGAGCAGGCTCAGGTGGAAGTCGAAGATGCCGGCGGTCTCTTTACCGATTCGCTGGGCGGTACGCTTTCTCAGATCGAGGATTTCCTTCTTTGAGACGGCACAGGCCTTGCGCAGCCGCGTGAGCTCCGCCTGCGTCTTATCCGCGGGGACGTGGCGTTCCGGCACGTCGAACTGCTCCGCGCCGAGCACCACCGCCGGTGCAATAGCGACACCGGGGGAAACTCCTATGCCCTTCTTGGTTTTCATGGCGTAACGTTCCGCCCCGGCGAGGCCTGCTGCTGCTCAGTCCGCGTCGGGGTAATCATGACCCAATTCATCGAACTGCCCGATCAGCTTTGTCAGTGCATCTACTGCCTCATTCGCGTCGGCCCCGTCGGCCGTTAGTTTCAGCACGGTGCCCTTGGTGGCCGCCAGACGCATCACCGACATGATGCTCTTGGCGTCAACGGTCAGTATGCCGCTGGACACTTCGATCTTGCAGCCGTATCTGTTGGCCAACTCAACCAACTCCATCGCGGGTCTGGCGTGGAGCCCATACTTATTGATGATCTCAACTTCTCTTACGACAATCGGCAATGTTGTTTCCCACCGAAACAGTCGGTGCGCCGCCGGCTACTGGTCTGCCCGTCCCGTCTCGTCCGCTTCCTTGATCAGTTCGATTATGGCTTGCTTGGTTTCGCTCTGATGAAGGAGCTTCCGGAAAATATCCTGCTGCACGTGCTTGAAAATCGTTTCCATCGCCTGAAGGTGTTCGTCGGGACTCTCGGGATTGGAAAGAAGCAGGATCACCGAGTGGACCAGCTTTGAGTCAAGCGATGAAAAGTCGATCCCTTTGCCTGACCGCCCGATGGTCGCGATGGGCTTCTTGATGCTCTTGAGCTTGGCGTGCGGAAGGGCAATTCCCTTGCCTATTCCCGTGGTCGCCTGGGCTTCCCGGGCCAGAATGGTCCTGATTACCTCGGCGACGCTTTTCTTGGCGATGGCGCCCGCTGAAACCAGACCCTCGACCACCTCGGCGATCGCCTCGTCACGCGTCTGGGCCGCCAAGTCCGGTATAATCGCGTCAGTCACCACGATGTCGGACAGTTTCATTCATAACTCCTGCGTGATGCCGCCTGGTTCATTCGCGCGTTGCGGCCGCTGTGATGCCGGGTCAGGCCGGCCGGTCAGTGTAACGGATTCGCACCCCCCTTGCCAGAGCGGTCCGGGGGCTCTTCAGCCGCAGTGGCCTGCTCCTGAGCTTTCTGAAGCGTCACACTGTGCGGCTGGCCCTGTCGGTGGCGTACCTTGTCTTTATGCCGCCTGATCTGCTCGATAATCTTATGCAGACACTGATCGATGCAGGCGTGCATATCCTCGTCGCGGTGAGTTGCCACGAAAGTGTTCCTGTGTCTGGCCGTCGCCAGGATTTCAACAGTGGGCTGGTCGGCTTCTATGTCCAGGATGACTTCGACCGACTGTATGCTGTCGTAGTATTTGGACAGCTTGGCTGCCTTTGATTCAGCGTACTGCCTGAGGGCATCCGTCGCGTCCATGTGCCGGGCCTTCACTATGATATTCACGCGGATTTGTCCTCCGTATCGCTTCCGGGCAGGGATTTGTACCGGGCCTGGTCCATTTCTTCCTCACTGACCTGCTCGCGACTGGGCATGATAACGCCGCCGCTGACGGTGAACCGCAGCGCCTCGTCGAAAGTCATCGAGATGTCGATAACATCATCACGCTTCACTGTGATCGTATACCCCGTTACCGGCGTGGGGCTTGACGGGATAAAGACCGTCAGCAAGTCCTCGGCTTGCGCCTCTTTGAGCGTCTTCATGCCGGCGCCGGTGACCAACCCGAGCGACCATATCCCTTTTCGAGGATATTCCACGGCCACGACCCGCGTGAACTTCACCTTCCGCTCGGACAGCAGAAAATCCGTGACCTGCTTGATGTAAGGGTAGATTTGCTTGATGATCGGCAGGCGCAGAAACGTGTGTTCCGTCAACCGCCAGACGGCGCGGCCGACAAACGATGCAATGAACTTCCCGAAAAAGTAGATGCCCCCTATCGCCAGCAGGAAGCCGAACCAGTTCAGGTGCTTGTCCTGCCAGAACTCGTCCAAAGATTTGGCGATCGTCGCGTCGGAGGCCAATTGCACCACCTTGCAGATCAGCCATTTGACCCCCGTGTTGATGTAAGACCCCATGTACGTCTGTACGAAGGTGACAATGGAGACGATAATCCATATCGTCAGGACTGTCGGCAGGAAGGCGGCCAGACCGCGAATGAAGAACCGTTTAAAATCACTACCAAGGCGCTTTTCCACCGATAAATTCTCCCGAGCAGAGGCACAAACCGCAAAGCCTCACCCCTCTAGGAAGATTCTATCGGTTTACGACGGGCCAGTCAAGCAGTATGCAACTTGGCAGAGCAGCAACATTTGTATCTGAGTTCGGCCAGGAGGCCCCATCAAGCTGGCGGCCCGACGACGCGGTGGCATCAGTGCCCGACGGCCACTTCAGGGCCATCGCGAGGGACATAGGGGCTGTTGAAAAACCCCTGAATGGCCGCGAACTTCGCGAATCCGCCGCGGCGGACCAATCCCGGCGCGCCGGGACTCGTTTTTCACTCTCTTATTGGCTTTTTCTATAGTCTTCCTGTTCGCGCAGTTCGCGTGGTTAGCGGCTATCAACTTTTTCAACAACCCCACATATACTCGTTCCAAGGAATTGCATCCTCTCAGGTGGTCGCCCGCTCAACATCGGGAAGCGCCTGATCCGGCAGCGAGTACGTGTTCACCAGATGGTCGTCAGACGGTTCGAGGATGTCCGGAAAACGGTGCGGGAGCACCACGACGGCGAAGATCTCCTGGACTGCTTCCTGAAAGCGCACGAACGCGATCTCTTCGCCGCTTCCAAGATGGACCACCGACACCCCGCAGATCCGCTCCGACAACCGTTCGGTCAGCGGGAGGCCGCTGAAGGTCGCCGTTTCGCGCACCTGTGACAGCCCGATAAAGGCAAGCTGCCCGTGGAACGCAAGTCCACGCGTGAAACCGTCCAGCCTGGCAATGGGCTCGTAGCGGCCCGAGCTCGGGTCCACGGTTCCGATGCTGCCGTCTCCGGATTCCAGCATCCACAAGCGGTCCTGGTACCAGCGAGGGGAGTGGGGCATGGCCAGGCCGGACGCTATGATCCGGCCGGAGTCTACATCCATCACGATGCCGCCGTGTGCTTTGTTCTCGCGCCACCCCCCCGGAGCGTCGGTGGCGCCCATGGCGGTGACATAGCGCGGACGGCCGTCTACCAGGGCCAGGCCGTTCAAGTGGCATCGATCTGTGGGTGACAGGGCCGAGACAAACGGCGGGCGCCAGCGCGGCACAAAGCTGTGGGCCCGGTTCAGCGTGCACAGACACGAGAAACGCGTATTGACAAGCCAGAGCTCCTCGCCGGCATACGCAATCTCGTGCACGTCGATATCGCCTGTGATGTGGCAGTCGCGGGGCAGATAGCAGGCGTCGTGCTTGCCGGGCGGCTCGAGCTTGCGGGCCACCGCGGTCATGTCTCGGAACTCCAGGACTTCCTGTGCCATCCCCAGCGCCAGTCGCCCCGGCCGCGTCGCCATTCCCATCGGTCTGGGGAACTGACGGAAATGCGTGTTCAGATCCTCCCCGTCGGGGCGTGCGACAATCACGTGACCGGCCTGATACGTGGACACGGCAAGGGAGATGCCGCACTCGGCAAGGATCCCGGGTAGATTACTCGAGAAGACGCTCCGCATCGGCGAAGGCGAGGCTTCGTCCTGCGGTCGGTCGCTATTGTCTGTCATCACACGCTCCTGGCTCAATTGACTGCTTATACCTGCCCCGGGGGACGGCATCCAGACCCGAATCGTAGCCGTTGGCTCCGCCGGCTTGCGTTCACTTGGCCAACAGCTACCTGTGGCTTAATATTCATTGCCGAAGTCGCTGACGTTGAACAATGTTGACTCCTCTATCAATATATATGGTAAAATGGGGAACTATAATAAGGAGGTATCTTGATTTTCCCATCAGTCGAGATCGAGGATGTGGTTGCATGTTCGAAAGGACTTGGAGAGTTGCTGCGAGGGCGGATCGAAAAGTGTCATTCTCCCATGGTAAGAGGAGATGAATCGACACGAAACGCGCCCTGCTTCGAACAGCTCGAGCCTCGCTGGTTGCTGTCAACTTTCGCTGTGACCTCGAACGCGGACTCCGGTGTCGGTTCCCTGCGCGAAGCGATCGAGGCTGCGAACGCTACGGTGGCGGCGGATACGATCATTTTCGACGCTTCCCTGGCCGGCACGACGATCAATGTTTCGCAACAGGACTCTCTCTACGGCCCCGGCGGCGCGGACCTCGCGCAGAACTTCTTCGGGCCGACGGCCTTCGTAATCACCAGTGAACTGACGATCTCCGGGTTGGCAGGTGGCGTAGGTGTGACGGTCCGACGGGACAACGCGGCCGGCAACCTGCGGCTCTTCGCGGTGACCACGGCCGGCGACTTGACCCTGGAGTACCTCACCCTCGCCAACGGGCTCGCCCAAGGCGGCAACGGCGGCAATGGCGGCAATGATGGCGGCGGCGGCGGCGGTGGGGCCAGCGGATCCGGCGGCGCTTTCTTCGTGTATGGCGGACACCTCACGTTGCGAAACAGCACGCTGAGCGGGAATGTCGCTCAAGGCGGCGACGGCGGCTCCAGTTCGATCGCCGGAACCGCTGCCTACTCCGGCGGCGGCGGCGGCGGAGTGGGCGGCAATGGGGGCGGGGCCGTCGCCGGGAGCGGCGGCGGTGGCGGGGGCGGTGCCACCGGGGTCGGAGCGAACGGCCTCGCAAGCGGCAACGGCGGCGCGGGTGGCGCGGGCGGCGCGGGCGGTGTAAACGGTGGCAATGCGAATGGCGGTTCCGGCGGGACAGTCATCGGCGCGGGGGGCGGCGCGGGCGCGGTCGGAGTTCCAGGCGGCAACGGCGGTAATGGCGGCGCCGGCGGCCTCGGCGGCGGTGGCGGCGGTGGTGGGTATAGCGCCGTTGGTTTGCAGGGCGGAGCCGGAGGCTCGAGTGTCGGCTTCGGCGGTGGCGGCGGCGGAGCAGCCGACGGCGGCGCGGGTGGGAGCAGCGGTTTTGGCGGCGGTGGCGGCGGCGGCGGCGCGTTTGCCGGTGGTACCGGTGGTACCGGTGGGTTCGCGGGCGGCAACGGCGGCGCTGGTGCCGGCGCCATGTCTCAAGCGGGCGGCGGCGGTGGTGGCGCCGGCCTGGGCGGCGCGGTCTTCAACAACGGCGGCGACGTCACGATCACCAACTGCACTATCAGCGGCAATACCGCCGGCGGCGGGGCCGGAGGTGGGAGCGGACCGTCCGGCGGACAGAACGGCACACAGGGACGCGGGCTGGGCGGTGCGATATTCAACCGATCCGGCACGCTGGAAGTATTGAACAGCACGTTCTCAGGGAACATCGCGCTGGACGGCGGCGGCGCGAACTCCGACGGTGGGGCGATTTACAGTCTCGGCGACGCCGTAGCGGCCGTCGCTCGGCTCGACAACACGATCCTCGCTAACAGCACCGCCAGCAATGAGTTCGCCGGCAACGCCGTCAACGGCGGCATGCAAAGTTCCCAGGGTGTAGGCAACTTGATCGAAGGCGGCGCTGGAGCGTTCAGCGGCACGGTCGTGAGCACCGCCGACCCCATGCTGGGCGCGCTGGGCAACAATGGCGGGTCAGCCTGGACGTTTCTGCCGCTGGCCGGCAGCCCTGCGATCGACACGGGCGACAACGCTGCGGCCGCGGGCCTGACCACCGACCAACGCGGATTCGCTCCGCGCATCGTCAACGGCACGGTCGACATTGGTTCCGTCGAGGTTGACGCGACCGTGGCGGCGCCGACTGCGACCGTCACCACCGCGCCGGATGTCGGACAGGCGGAGGCGGGCACGACCAGCTACGACGTCGTCGTCGATTACGCCGACACTTTGCAGATCGACGTTTCGACGATCGGCGTAGGCAACCTGCAAATCACCGGTCCCGGCGGCTTGCTGGTGTTCGACACGGTCGTCTCGTTCGTGCCGAGCGGCAACGCGATGCTGAATACGGTCACCTATCGCTTCACGGCCCCCGGCGGATCGTGGGACGAGGCCGACAGTGGCACGTACACGATCGCACTTGGCGCGAGTTCTGTCATGGACACCTTCGGCAATGCTCCGGGCGCGCTGGCGGGTATGACTGCGTTCACAGTCGATCAGACGGATCCTACGGCGACGATCAGTAGTGCTCCGAATGTCACGACGGCGGACGCCGGCTCAACGATGTACGACTTCGCCGTCACCTTCAGCGACAACGTTGCCATCGACACCTCCACGCTCGGCGACACGGACGTCCGCATCACGGGCCCAAGCGGTTTCGATCAGCTCGCGTCCTTCATCGCCGTTGACCTGGCCACCAACGGCACGCCACGCACCGCGAGCTATCGCATCACGCCGCCCGGCGGCGCTTGGAACGACGCCGACAACGGGACCTATGCCGTCGCCGTGGAGGCCAACCAGGTAATGGATACGGCCGGCAACCCTGTCGCCAGCGGCTTGCTCGGCACTTTCACGGTTGCCCTTGACACTGTCGCGCCCGTCGTCGACGCACTCAATGCGGCGGACGTTACCGTGCCAGGCGCGACGACCTACACCTTCACCGTTCAGTTTTCGGACAACGACGCGATCCAAGACACGACCTTTGGCAATAATGATGTGCGAGTTGTGGGCCCCGACGGGTTCGATCAACTGGCAACGTTCGTCTC
>SDBT01002582.1_pt1 | contig 31894 bp, 28 predicted proteins | sample 2277101 | NCBI WGS metagenome assembly SDBT01 (sample SAMN10404973, study PRJNA504765) | marine sediment metagenome | isolation source: marine sediment core GS10_PC15, 103 cmbsf | place: Arctic Ocean: Southern Knipovich Ridge | collected 2010 | reverse complement strand
GATCATAGAACGCTGATGACGCGGATTGGGCGGATACTCGCGGATCAAGCTTTTGGAAAAAGCTTGAGCAAAAAAGAAAAAGAAGGAAATCCACGGGAAATACCCTGAAATCAGCGGAAATCCTCAGAATCCGCGTCATCAGCGTTCTATTCTGAGAGTGAAAATATACTTTTCAGACAGGTTCTAAGAAATTCTGTGTAGACAGCGGCAAGTGGTTGAGCTATAATTGTGGGCATGCTGGACGCAGCGATGTCTATATTGAGCGCATGGAGGTAAGTCATGAGAATAATTGATCCGCATGTTCATATTTGGAAGAATGATCCTGCATTCCCGTTTGCGCCAGAGACAACACATCCACCAGCCAAAGATGCTACTCCAGAAATGTTGCTGGAACTCATGAAAATCAACGGCGTTGAGAAGACGGTTCTGGTACAGGTCATTCACTATCGCTGGGATAATAAGTATACAGCACAGGCTTTGAAAATGTATCCGGACAAGTTTATGGGTGTCTGCCGTGTTAATCCGGAAGATCCAGCCGCGCCAGATCATCTTAGCTACTGGACAGAACAACATGGCTTTCACGGTGTCCGCCTGAGTCCTGCGCCAGATTCTTCGGGTGATTGGCTCACAGGGCCTTTGATGCCACCTCTGTCCAAACGCGCAGAGAATCTTGGCGTCCCAATGCTAATACTGACCAGGCCGTCTCGGCTGCCTGATCTGGCCTCGCTTTTGGAGCGATATCCAGACCTCAATGTGACCATAGATCACATGGCAGACTGCCCGCCAGACGATCCTGCGGGTGTCCAGAGCTTGCTGGATATGGCGCGTTACCCGGGAGTGTATGTGAAGATCAGCCATACATGGAATATCTCGCGTGAGGGTTATCCCTGGCGGGATACACACGATCTGGTTAAGCAAGTTTATGAAACCTTTGGAGCAAAGCGCCTGATGTGGGCAACTGACTGGCCTGTGTGCCTGAATAGCAATGCGACTTATGATCAGACTTTGACCGTGGTGCGCGATGAAATGGATTTCTTTAGTTCAGAGGATATTGAGTGGATTTTAGGCAAGACAGCACTGACGCTCTGGCCGTTTGGATCTATCCCTAAATCGTCGATTGAATAGCGTAATACTTAACACAGGAGGCATCAGTATGTGGAATCTGGAAGGGGTTATTCGAGAGATAGCTGAGGGGCGCATATTTGAGAGACTTACACAACAGCGACAGGCAGAATTAAAGGCGATACCTCAGGATGAACTGGCGGAATCAGTTGCAGCTTTGCTCCTTCGTCCGCCGCCACCAAGGATACCGCATGGCCGAATTCTATCTAGCCTGGTGTATGCCGCCCAATATTATGAGGTATTCGGAACTCTCGATCTGTCAGCGAAGCTGCGGGTCTACGAGCCTTGTGTTGGTGGAAGCGATCCCATAATCGTCGCTGTTGAAGCATATAGCAATGGTCAGGCGGACTATACAACAGTGAACCTGAATCATAACTTGCGGGAGGAACTACAGAGCAAGATAAGTCATCTGAAGATGTCCGTTCGCATCATTGACGATAATGCCCGGCATGTTCTCACATATCTCAAACCAGAGAGCGTGGATATAGCCTGCTTTCATCATGCCATCAACGACATCCTTCAGACCGCAGTCTCTGAACCCAGAGGAATGGACACATCGACCGTTGACTGGTGGCCTAACGAAAGGCAGATGATCGAGTGGATGGCAGAGGATTTCAAGTCCGGACTCATAAATAGGCGCGGCAAGCCTGAACTTATGGAGATCATTGGTGAAGCTGTCGAACTTACCCGTCCGGGAGGATACCTCATTTTTGATCATTGGGCTGGACTGGGTTATCGCGATCTGGACTGGTTTCCGTGGGAGGAATTTTATGATCTTATTCCGATAGCGCGCCGATGGATCGAGGAAAGCAGTCTGCCATTAACCGAAATAAAGCTTTCGGATGCTGATCCGCAGTGGTGGATGTTTCTTCAGGTTAGGAATTGAGAGATTCCGATGAGGTAGGATAACAGTCAGTTATATATGGGATAATAAAAATCGAGGGAACACAAGCTAATCCATCAACGATGAAGCCCATGTTCCCTCTGCGACTAATTATTCAGATTTCAGTTTTCCCCAGAGCGTGGCAACTTTACTTGCTGGTTTGACAGCCGATGGTCCGGGAGGATCAACGTAATCGCCCGCAAAGAATCTCACACCATCAATGTCGAATTGGCCAACAGCGTACCCGATGTGGAATGTTATGCTCCCAGGATCCACGTCCTCAGCTAGCACGCCTGTGCTTATGACGTATTCTTCCCATGAACCTGTCATGGTAAATTCCTGTGCCCCATAGCCACTCCACGGATCCGCGGATAATTCTGGCTTGAAGTTGATGTTCAGACCGTCAGGGGATCGGAGAAAGGCAGCCAGTGTGTATGACTTTCCCCCCTCAAAGACGTGCGGGCTATGCTGTAGCCCAGCGTCCCAGAAGTTGCCGCCCAGCGGGGTTGTAAGATGAAGATAGAACTGTCCTTCAGCCGCGTCTCCAGAAGCTATCTCCATAGTGGCATCACCGTATACACTCCAGGGATCAGGAACACCATCCTCAAAGCCACCGTTTGCCAGGATGTTATCAGCTCCGTGAGCATAGCCCACGCCAAGTAGAATCACACATGCCATTACAAGAGAAGTTCTAATGTACCCCATTATATAATACCTCCTGTGAAAGATAAATAGTTTATACCCTAACCCATCAATGATATGCCCCACAATCTTGTTACCGATTTCGGACAACGTGCTTATTTTAGCACAATGCCTGAAGGAATTCAATAACTTTTCTTCAAGTTTAGTCGGATTTTATGCTTCCCCATGTGGAACTGAGCTTGTCATGGGGCTTGACAGCTCTTACGGGAGTGAATTCAGGCTCCTCATACTCGCCCTCGTAAAATCTCACTCCGTCCATCCAGAACTCGACAGGAGCATACCCGATGTGGAATGTCAAACTCGCTGGATCGATATCATCAGGCATCATGGGAGTTGTTATGTAATACTCCTCCCATTCCTCGGTCATGGTGAATTCCTGCGCCCCAAATCCAGTCCAGGGATCTTGCGAAAGCTCCGGCTTGAAGTTGATTTGCACGGAACCTTCCTTGGACTTAAGAAATGCTGCCAGTGTATAAATTTCGCCACTTTCAAAAACATGATCATCTTGCTGCAAGCCAATGTCCCAGAAGTTAGCCCCGGCTGAATTCACCGTAAGATGGAGGGCGTATTTCCCCTCGACAGGGTCTTCAGGAACAGCCGCGTCCTCTAGCTGGCTGACCACCTCGATGGAACCGTCACCATATAAACTCCACGGATCGACTGAGCCAGTCTCAAAGCCACCATTCTCCAGTTCCTTTGGCTTCCCAACGACTGGTGGTGGATCGACGGGCTCCACGTCAGGCGTGCCCTCATAAAATCTCACGTCATCAATCCAGAACTCACCAACATCATAGCCGATGTGTAATGTTATGCTTGCCGGGCTGACATCCGATGGCATAGGGGGTGTTGTTGTGCTATACAGCCTCCATTCTTCGGTCATGGTGAAAGCTTTTGCGCCATACCCAGTCCACGGATCCGCCGCCAGTTCCGGCTTGAAATTGATCTGCATAGGCCCGTCTGCCGACTTGAGATAAGCCGAGAGTGTATACACCTTACCTGCCTCGAATGTGTGTCCGGAATGTTGCAAGCCAGAATCCCAGAAGGTTGCGCCCTTCGCCAGCACTTCTATGTAGAGGCAGGACTCACCCTCGATTACATCTTCGTCCACGGCTGGACGTCTCAATTCCTGGACGACCTCCATACTAGCGCTTCCGTATGTGGACCACGGATCAGCTATACGATCCTCGAAACCACCGTTAGCCAGCAAGTTTTCGCCCTCAACAGCCCTGCTAACATAGCCGGTGCCAAAAATCATTGTGCATATCATTACAAGCACAAACAGAGTACGCTTCATCTTTGTCATTTAAATACCTCCACTATATAACCAGTAGAGCAGTATGAGACATAATTTCTATAATTGCTCTGGAACTACTACTCAGACTCAGTGAATATTATGGATATATTCGTAGAACATGCCGCTGGCTTGTTTATCAACGGGCTGGCAGCCTCGTTCTACTAATTGCCTATTCACAAAAATCCAGCTGGTCCAAATACTGCCGGAAATCTAATGTAGAATCCCAAAATATAAAACAGATTTGGCAGAGCTACTATTCCCCAAATCAGTGGGTCAAAACATAGATCACCAGGTTGATAGCCATCCGAAGCGCCTGCTCGCGCTTTTCGGGCGGATCTTTGTGAACTTCGGGATTTTCCAGACCGTTGCCGATGTCACTTTCGTAGTCGTAGAATGCGATCATGCGCCCTTCGTGGAAAAGACCGTATCCACGCGGCGCTTTGCCGTCGTGTTCGTGGATCTTGGGCAAGCCGTTTGGGAAGTCGTAATAACAGTGATAAATCTCATGCTCGAAGGGTATCTCCACCAGATTCTTATCAGGAAAGACGCGCTTCATTTCACGTCGAAAGCTCTTGTCCATGCCGTAGTCGTCATTGGCCCAGAGAAATCCGCCACGGGTGAGATATAGGCGCAATTTCCTGACCTCTTCATCCGTGAGTGAAATATTGCCGTGTCCTGTCATGTATATAAATGGGTATGAATACAACTCTCTATCGGTTAGCTGAATTACTACCTGTTTGCTTGCCGTTTCTACGTTAGTCCGTTCACGAAGACCTTTCAGCAGATTGGGTATGGTTGTCTGTCCCACGTACCAATCCCCGCCACCGCTGTATTTAAGCCGCGCGATGGTGAATTTGTCCTCATCCTGTGCCGATAAAGGCGCTGCGAATATAAGACATAAAACACAAACCAAGCAAGTTTTGGAAATAATCTTAGAGTTCTTGGGCGATGTCAAAAATCCCCCCAGCCCCCTTTTCAAGGGGGAGTAGCGGGCTTCGCCCGCAAAAGGAAAACTTGAGAGCCTTTTGTTAAACTTGCTCACACAATATTGGGTAAAAGTGGTGAGGAGAGAATTCTGATCTTGAGTCCTGAGTCTTGAGTCTTGAGTCTTAATCATCACACCAGCCCCTTTCGCTTACGCAGCAGCCATTCGGTAGCCAGAATCGCTACAACGACGATCAACATCAGGGCGTTGTCCCAGAGACCGCGCTCGCGGATGGAAGTATAGGTATCGCTTACTTCCTCTATAGAGGAATTAAGAGCGGACACATCGGTTATATGGTGATATGATCCGCCTGAAACATCCGCTAGATTTCTCAGGAGGCTTTCATTAAGCTGCGTATCCTGAAATTCCAGCACTGTTTTCTGCACAATGAATTCAGCAGAACTTCTTCCCAACAGTCCGCCGGCGTAGTGCGCCTCGACGTTGATGGTGTAATGGCCATCCTTGCGCGGAATAAACTCAGACCGGTACCGTCCATCACCGTCTGAGGAGAAGTCCAGATCAGAGGCGCTGCTTAAACTCGCTTCTACAGAACTACCCGGCTCTTGTATCTGCGCTTTCAGTTGTGCATCGCTTACAGGTGCGTAGTTTTCATCATAAACATACGCTGTGACCTGCACCTTCTCATCCCTGTAATACGAGCCTTTATCAGTCTCGACGTTCACCAGGTCAGCCTCGGTGTGTATGGATGAGAGCCATCGTACCGCGCCTGACCAGAATCTGCGGTAATGGGTATCATCGCCTCCGAAGGGGTATGCTCCAAACGCCCACCGCCACAGGCTGTCGCTGGCGATCATCATGACCATCCCCTCACCGTACCTCTGAAAAACGACAAGAGGCAGACGAAACGATTGCGCTCCCGAATCTCTCCGATACTCCGCCAGGATGGTAGCGCCCAGCTTGACGCCCGCGCCCTCGTATAACTGAGTAAGAGCTGGCAGATCGCGCCAGATAGCGACGTTCTCCACCTGATCATTGCTGAATCGGGTTATAGGATGCCGACGACCATCCTCCGTCAATACGGGGTTGAACGCTCCTCTTATCTGTCTGGCTCCACCAGGCCCGATGTCTATGGGTAGCATTCCCCGCAGAACGCTCTCGCCGAAGCCGCCGATCCCCAGCGAATTCCTGCCACCGAGGAATATGATCGAACCGCCTCTGTCATCTACAAAATCATTGATTATATTCAACTGCTCGCCGCTGAAGAAGCCGGGACTTATATCTCCCAGAATCAACACATCGTAAGCAAAGAGTTCATTTCTGGTAGCAGGAAAACGGGGGACGTTGGGATCGTCATCCTGCGGCGCTGCTCCGCTGTGTGCGCCCTTAGCGACTATGCAAGTTGGCTCCATGTTAGGATCTCGCTGGAGAGCGCGCTTTATGAACGCATATTCCCAGCGCGGTCTGCCATCAATATAAAGGACTTTTAGCTTTGTTTTTACCACTTTGACGAAGAACGGATACACGTTGTTCTGATCTGTGAGTTCATCTGGCGCTGCCGGAACCGTAATGGAGAAATTGTGGGTTCCCTCCTGTTGAGGCTTAAGCTGTAGGTTTACTATTTGCTCACCGTTCTGGCTGTCCAGCGTCAGAGGAACCGAATCCAGCAGAGGCATAGTTTGCTGTGCTACTACATCGCCGCTCTTCAGTTCGACCTGCACCTCGCGGCCATCATATCCGCTGCTCTTTATCACTGCCCGCACAGGCAGCAGATGATCGGCATAGGCTATGGGACTGACTTCCACTCTGGCAATCTGAATGTCACGCGGCATTTGCGTGCTGCCAACTCCTACTGTATGAACTGGCATATTTATCCGTCGGATGATCTCCACCGGACTATCGCCGGAGTTGTTTCCTCCATCAGTAACCAGCACAATCCCGCCTGTAAGCTGTCCGCGCCATTCGCCTGCCGTTTTTGAGATGGCATTTCCTATGTCAGTAAGCGTTCCTTCAGCCGTTGGAGCCAATTCCCCGACCTGAACGCACTCGGAGCTATACTGATATAATTGTAGATCAAATCTGTCCGCCAAAGCTGACATCGTGCCACCTTCATCGGAAGCAAATGCTTCTTTAACGGCGTCGATGCGCGATACCGGCGCTCCTGTCTGTCCATCCACATCTGTCAAAGACATGCTCTGGGAATCATCCACCAACACCAGCAGATTAGCCTTTCTATGGACATCCTCTCTGGTGATGAACTTCGGCTCCAGAAGGCAGATCAGTAGAAGCCCTACCGATGCAACGCGCAGAGCTATCAATATAACCCGTATTCGCCGGCTGAGTGGCTTGTCTGTCCGACGGTAGGCAAATGCGATGATTACTGCGGCAATGGCTAATCCAAGAGCCGCTATCCATAATGGAAAGGAATATGAAAATTGCATATTTAATCTTTAGGTGGTGGTTAACCAGATTAGTTTTTGAGCTTAATGACCGTTCTTGATCACCCCCATCCTAACCTTCCCCCGTCAAGGTGGAAGGGATCTCGACCTCGGAGAGAAATACCCGTTTCTTAGTTAGAAAACGGTAGTCGGGAGAACCATTAGTTCCTTCCCCCTTGACGAGGGAAGGTTAGGATGGGGGTGATCAAGAGGATCGATTCGAGCAACTAAGTCCTATAACCTCCAATACTCCGCTTATGTTCCCAAGAACCTCATTATTCCAGAATCTTAATACTCTAAAGTCCTGTTCGGCAAACCATTTATCCCGCTTGCTATCTTTCTCCGTTCCGTGTTGACCGCCATCTACCTCAATTACTAATCGCTTCTCAAAGCATACAAAATCAACGATATGATTTCCGATTGGCTGCTGCCTTCTAAATTTAAGTCCTTCTAATCGTCCTGCCCGTAAGTGCCGCCATAGCAAATTTTCTGCATCCGTGGAATTCTTCCTGAGATTTCTGGCTATATTAGTAAATTTGGTGCGCATGCCACGATCACCACCTTTAAGCCAACTGATCACCCCCATCCTAGCCTTCCCCCGTCAAGGGGGAAGGAACTGGTAGGTCTCCCTATAACTACCTTCTGACTGAGAAATGGATACTCTTAGGTTGTAAAAGAATAACTTCCCTTTTTTGTAGGGGTGGGTAAACATTTTCTGATGAAATCAGAAAATGTTTACCCACCCTTGATGAATAGTGTTATCTCACGAATGGGAAGTTATTCTTTTACAGCCCCTTAGTCAAGTCCGAAATCCCTTCCCCCTTGACGGGGGAAGGCTAGGATGGGGGTGATCAAGAACATAGTTGCTAGCCTTAAAAACTATTCTGGCTAACCTGCAACTCCCTGGTGAGTTGGTTCCTCAACCTTACGACGATTAGCCAGCGGGATTTCCAGCAACATAAGCAGCAGGGCAGCTATCAGCAATCTGGAAGACATCTCGCTCCCGGTACGGTCAGGTTTTAGATCCGCCGCTACAGAGGAATCATCCAGCGATACAAATATGGCGCGTTTGCCCAGTTTGCTCTTTACTTCTCCATCCTTCGCTGCCTTTAAGTGTGATTCACCCACCGTGTCCGGATTCGCCGCGAAGTAGTCCCGTCGTAGCCTGCCCTCGGATTTGAATTCCAGCTTGTGAATACCAGCATACTCAGCAGGGCCATAGTGGATCGCCTCGTTGTCTCTGAAAGCGGAAACAATAGCTGTGGCGCTATTCCCCGCAGGATCGGTAACACTGGGCAAAGGATCAACGCCCTCCGGTACGGCCTGAACGTATGTATCGCCCACAAGGACATTTCTGTTGCTCCTTCTGGCTCCCGAAGCGAGATAGAATATTGTCTGCTGCATGAGTGGGAGAAACGCGGGATCTAACGGCAGATCCGATACCCTCGTATCCGGTGAAGTATTAAATATTATGACTTTTCCATTTCCCGACTCAACTTCCAGAATAGCCGGGATATTCCTGTCAAAGCTGGCTATTACCTTCACATCGGATCGGACTTTCATGGAGAATGCTGAGTAGAATCCAGGGGATTTAAGAACTCCAGATGCGCTTTCATCGCGGAAGGCTTTGAATATGGGATGATCTGTGTCCCATTTGGACAACTTCAGCGGAGCTTGCGGAAATGACATTCTTTCCTCAAGTGTCTTCGGTACGGGATCAAAGCTATTATTATACCAGTCGCTGTTGATGGCTTCGCCGAGAAACACAACCAGATTACCGCCTTTAATAATAAAGTCTGTCAGAGCTTGGGCAGTATCCGCCGGAAGTTCAGGCACATCAGCGAGTATCACAACGCTGTATTGATCGAGGGAAAGCGTTCCCAACTCTTCAACAGTGCAGCCTACGGGCAGTATAAGGAATTCTTCATCTGGATACAGCGGCGCGACAGGATTTAGCGCCAGATTCACGTAGGCTCTATGCTCACCAGCACACAACACCCTGATCTGTCCCAGAACGTCTACTGCAAAGTAGCGCACATCGTCCAGCGGCAGTTTATCGGATGTCAGACGAATTTCGCCGGTATGAGTACCGGGATGCTCAAAAATATGAGTGAACGATACCTGATTATTATTTGCCGTTGTTTGCCCTTTTTTCTCACCATCCACAAAAAGCTCTACCGTTGCCTCTGACTTACTACCTATTTCTGCAAGTTTTGCAGTTATTTGCACTGGCATCCCCATTCCAGCAGGTTCATTGGATAATACAATGTCTTCAATGGCTCGATTATTTACCTCTGTTTCGCCGATCCTGACGACGAAAATATCAGCCATCTCTTCGTCATCAGGCATGTCCCGCCAGTTTTGCCAGCCATTTTCTCCCAGATCGCTGATCAGATGGATCGCTTTGTAGGGGTGATCCGAGTCTCTCAGCAAATTGTATGCCTCCGATATGGACGGCCATACATTACTGCCTCTATGAGAGATTTGAGCGTCCTGAACCGCGTCCCGCACTTGCTGGATGTCCGAAGTCAGCCGCTTGAAGACCACATCGGGGAGATCAGACATCAGTACCAGCGATGCCTTATCCCCGGGTCTCAGAGACTTCAGGATACGAAGCCCCTGCTCTTTGGCAATGTCAAACCGATTGCCGTCAAGCCGCTCGCAGCTCATACTGTAGGAGTTATCCAATATGATCACCACACTTGATTTTGCCTGGCCTCCGGCGGCAATTGCCCATTTACTGGTGAGGATCGGTCTGGCAAGAGCCAGGGCTATGAGGGCGATTATCAACATCCGTATGATCAGGATCAAAATCTGTTTTAGCTTCAGCCGCTTTACTCTCCTACTTTGCAGCGATACTAAGAACCTTATGCTGCTGAAGTCTACCACCTTGGCCTGTCTTCTGTTCCACAGATGAATAAGCAGTGGAATACCTGCGGCTAAGATACCTGCAAGGAGAATAAATGGATGGACAAAACTCAAGACTGTCGTCTCCTCATACGTCTGGAGAGATATTGTGAGAGGGCGTGATCAAAGGGAACGGATGTATCCATTTGAACGTAATCTATTGAACTGGCTCCACATCCATTCTTATACTCATTTATGAGATTATCCAATTCCCGATAAAAGTCCGACCTCATTGACTCCACATCCTCTACCAGCAACTGCTCACCAGTCTCAAGATCCCTGAAGAGGACTGTGCCATCAAAGGGAAATGTAAGTTCGGCGGGATCCAGAATATGAAAAACTATAACCTCATGTTTTTTGTGTCTGAGATGTTTCAGGGATCTGAGTACCCGTTCGGAGTCATCGTCCAGAAAATCCGAGATGATGATTATCAAGCCTCGTCTGACGATCCGCTGCGCCAATTCATGGAATGTAGCACTGATGTCAGTTCCTCCGCCGGGAGTGACGTTTTCCAATTCGGACATGATCACATGCAGATGCGCAGGGCCAAGCCGTGGCGGAATATAAGTTCTCAATTGGTCGTTAAAGGTCACCAGCCCTACTGAATCCCGCTGTTTCAGCATAAGGTAGGACAAACAGGCCGCCAGATAGCATCCATATTCCAGTTTGCTTATCTGCTCTGAAGGTTCAGCGCCCTCAAACTTGATCTCCGCCATTGAATTGCTTATGTTCAGCAGAAGATAGCTTTTAAGATTCGTCTCTTCCTCAAATTTCTTTATGTAATACCTGTCTGATTTCCCATACACCTTCCAGTCGATGTATCGAATCTCGTCTCCCGGCATATACTGCCTGTGCTCGACAAACTCAACGCTAAACCCCTGGTAAGGGCTTTTGTGCATACCAGATATGAATCCCTCCACCACCAGACGCGCTACAAGTTCCATTCCCGCGAGTCTGGATATAGCGGCAGGATTGAGATATGTTCGTTTTGCATTCATTTTTTAGTGGGTCTATAGGTCTATGAAAGATGTCCCGATCCATGTCATCCTGAGCGAAGCGAAGGATCTCCCAAGAAGACATCATCCTCGTGGAGATCCTTCGCTTCGCTCAGGATGACAAGCGTTACCCGTTTATTTTATGAACCTTCATTAAGCCCATCCTCATCAATCCCCGCTGGCCATAGCTTCCCGCATTTCTTTGCTTTTTTCCTGCGTTTGAATTGGTATTTTCTGAACAGGCCTTGTGGGGTGTTCCTCCCAGGCTTTATCCGCCAGTTTACCATACTCAGTGGAGTATTCGTCCATATCGGACGAGAGGCTTGTAAACAGTGTTTCAGCTCCCGGATGTGTAGGGTAGACTCCGGGCATGCTGAACGCTGTGCGGGATACTTCAGGCACGTCGATAAGCATACAAGGACGGTTTGGATTCTTACAGTAAGGACGCATTTCTCTTAATTCCCTGAAAAGAGGAGAATTAAGAGCCTCAGCGAGTGACTTGTCCTTTATGTTGTCCATAGCAAAATGAGCAAATACACACGGCTCAACGTCACCATTAGCATTAATGTGGAAATATCGCTCCCCGGCGCATATGCACCCATTAGTCAGCCAGCCATCGTTCCAGAAGTCCGCAATCAAGACAGGGTAAGTATTACGAATCTCACTGATCCGCTTACGCTGGTGATCTCGTTGTTCGGGCGTTGGCATAAGTGATACATCAGGTTCCCTGCCAATGGGTATATAAGTAAAATACCATCCCAATATAGCGCCTTTTTCCACCAGCATTTCCACAAATCTGTCTTCTAGAATTATCTCCGCGTTATGCCGCGTTGAAGTTACCGAGAATCCGAATACAACGCCAGCCGCTTTGAGCCGATCCATCGCGGCCATAATTATCTTGAAATGCCCTTTTCCCCGGCGTTCGTCCGTTTCCTTCTCATATCCTTCGATGCTTATACATGGCATCACGTTCCCCAACTCAGCCAGCTTTTGAACAGTTTTATCGTCCAACAGAGTACCATTAGTGTATATCTGAAATCCCATATCGCTGTGCTTCTCGTAGATCCGGAGCAGATCCTTGCGCACGAATGGTTCTCCACCACTGATAACTATAAAATGGATCCCTATTTCCTTAGCCTCTGTGACAATCCGATCCACCAGGTTGAATGACAGACCCGCATTCTCCTTGGAATATTCTCCGGCATAGCAACCGTAGCAGTCCAGATTACATCTCATGGTTGGGCTTATAACGAAGAAGGGAGGAGGGCGTAAACCGTATTGTCTTGTATATTCTTCACGTTTGTTAGTGCCCACCAGAATCGAGCGTACGATCCAGTTTTCCAAAACCTTTTTTCTTACGTTGGGATGAGTTTCAGTCATCAGTTTTCTGGCTACTTCCAGACCTGGGTGATTCTGCTCGAATGCTCGAATGATAAAATCAATACCTGTGACGACGTCGTTCCCCGGGTCTTTGGGTATTCGTCTGGCGAATTTCATGAACTTTATTATGTTTTCGTCAGAGGCCTCGGACAGGTATTTCAGCAGCGCATTGGCAACCCACACGTAACCAAAACTTTTAATTCCCTCTAAAAATCCCATTGCTTCTCCTCCTGGAACGACTTAGGGGTAGTAAAAGAATGACTTCCCATTTGTGAGATAACACTATATCATCAAGGGTGGGTAAACATTTTCTGATTTCATCAGAAAATGTTTACCCACCCCTACAAAAAAGGGAAGTTGTTTCTTTACAGGTACTTAGTGGTTTGATCGCTGAATTCACACCTGTTCCTTCGTAGTGGCGATCCTTGTGATCGCCCTTCTGAACGGGCGAATACAAGATTCACCCCTACGTCAGTAAGCGATACTTATTTACCGATTAAACCACTTAGAGATATGTTCTCCCGACTTATACCTCCGCAAATCTGTTTGATTAATTCTATAGTGTTCACCATCCGTAATGGATCGCGCACTATACATCACGAATTCATGAATTCCAATGTTTCCTGAAAATTCTTTATCCCGGCGGCTGCACCCATAGCTGTCACGCAACATCCTCCCACAGCGTTTGCCAGCTTGGCAGCTTCTCTATAGTCCCAACCCTTGGAAACGCCAGCCAGAAAGCCCGCTGCGAACGCGTCACCAGCGCCGGTAGCATCCACGCGTTCTGCCTCATAGATAGGCACGTGCATTTCCCAATCGCGAGTGCGAATATAACTTCCCTGTTGCCCCATCTTCAAAGCAACCGTTCCGATTCCGTATGACAGGAAGAATTCCGCTATCCGGGCCGGATCTTCCTCCGCTGACATCCCGGCAATCATGCGCGCCTCATCAATGCTGGGCATAAAAATATCCAGATGTTGCAGGCATGGCTCCAAAACGCTCATCCAATTACCTTTTGAGTCCCATGCAGTATCCAGTGAAGTAATAATCTTCTGCTCCCGAGCCTGTTTTAGCACTCTGGCAGCGGCTTCGCCGTCGAATCCGGGCATTAAGAATGTGCCGGCAATATGGAGAATTCCGGCTTCCCGAACAATATCGAAATCTACATCCTCATAGCATAATTCCGCATTAGCTCCCAGATAGTGGAAGAAGGTTCTTTCACCATCCGCTGAAACCATTACCATAGTAGCTGACGTATTTGCAGTCGAAGTACGCTTTATCCCGCGGGTGTCAAGGCCAGCGTCCTGCATGTATCTGACGAAGTAATCGCCGAATCCATCTGCCCCCACTTTTCCCATCAGGCCGGTGGAAATACCGAGTTTGCTCAGAGCATATCCAGTATTGCTGGCGCACCCACCTATATGAAGTTCCATAGCATCCACCAATTGCAGTTTACCTTTGCCAGGCATTTCCTCAATTGGCTTTGCCACTACGTCAACCACAAGTATACCCAAGCATAAAATATCCATTAACTTATTACCTCACACTCAGGCAAGCAGATATGTAAGATTTCTAAGGATGCGCTCAACGTCAGATAAGCTGCAAAGCTTCTATAATCTTACCATGTTTGCTGAAAGAATGCAAACAAAAACTGTTGTGCTTATGATAGCACTTGATAGCGAGTTTGGCAAGGATTTTTTCTGCCTTTGTAAAGAAGGCAGTTAATGAATATTTCGCGATGGTTCCCCCGTTTTTGATAGGATCACTGTTGCTCTGACTATATGGTTTCTGATATAATTGACAATATTGACTGAATTGAGTAAACTGAGCTGGCTTGACTGGAGTGAGGATAATGAGCAAGGTTTCTGTAATATCTGTAATAAAGGTGCAGTCTGAGCTTGAGAGCGAAGTTGAGAAACTTATCCAAACAACAGCGGCAAGGCGAAACAGGTACTCGGTTGGGAACCCAGGTACACCTTCGCCCACTGGTGGGCGAAGGATAGCAAAAATCTGTGAGATAGATAGAAAAAAAACAGAATCGAAAGGAGTTCAATTATGGTTAAGTGTGCGCTCATAAGCGGAAAAGGCATGGGATTGATGCATGGTAGGAATTTCAACAATCATCCTGATGCCCAAGTAGTGGCAGTCTGTGACATGGACCCTGAACTGCTTACCAAGTTAAAAGAGGAGTTCAAGGTGCCGGGATATGCCAGCATTGATGAGCTTCTGGCGAACTGCGATGCGGAGTTAATGCTGCTCATAGTGAACGAAACTCGGCGTATTCCGCCGCTTCGGCAGTTGCTTGCTGCTGGAAGAAATGTGTTTACTGAGAAACCCCTCTGTGGTATGGAGGGACAGCACAGCGTCCGTGAAAGTGATGTACCCATCGCGGCGCCAGCTATCAAGGAATGGCGGGCTTCTGATCTGAAGTTCGGCATGGATTTTAACTACCGTTTCTTCCACCACTTCCGGAAGCTGCACAATGATGCGGTGGAGGGGAAATTGGGCGAGATACAGATGGTGCGCGCCCGGGCACATTTCAACTGCTGGTCGCATGTCATCGACCAGATCCTCTGGACAATGGGATTGCCTGAATGGTTGAGTGTTATGGCCGATCCCAATTCGGGCAGGGGATGGCAGCGCATGATCCACATGAAGTGGGCTAACGGCGTAATTGGAGCGCTGGACGGATCAAATACGTGGGGCTACGATGACCATCCGCTGCGGATAACCATTGTGGGAGATAAGAGCTACGGCGAAGCGCGAGGCTTGGGTGGCTGGTATCGTCGCTGCAAGGCAAATGCGTGGAATCAGGAAGTGGAAGAACTCTGGGAATTCGAGGAAGGAAAGCAGGAGATGGACGAATCCTTCCCGCGTATGGCTGACGGCGTGATCAAAGCCATGCAGGCTGACAAGCCTTTCCCGGCGGATGGCGAAGCTGCATGGAATGAGCTGCTATTCGAGGCCGCCATTCATCGTTCGGCGATAAATGACGGTGAGCGCGTAATGCTGGCTGACGTGGAGAAGTCTGCTATGGGCGAGTGATCAATGATTCAGAATTTAGCCACAGATGAAACACGGATTGGCACGGATTAACACAGAAAACATTGGTGAAAATCCGTGCTAATCTGTGGCTAAACCAGAGAATATCTGTACTATCTCTGCGCTCTCCGCGTCTCTGCGGTGAAAATTTTGGGAGTGCCCTGCGTGTGAAAGGGAAAAACGAAGATGAATAGACGGGTCGTCACGTTCAGCCCATCAGCCATATTGCGCCGGGTACTAGCGCCGCTAACCACTATTTTGAATCGCACTCTTTTGCAGGATCGCTATTGCATATACGTGCGGCATAGTGTATAATACGCACCGGGTTCAGGAGGATTACCGCGAAACTCTTACAGAATTAATGGTGTGGAAGGGCGACAGAATCTAAGAAAACTTACAAGTGATCAGGAGAGTTTATATGAATGCACGTGAGCGATGGGTTAAGTGTATGCATTTTCAACCTGTGGATCATGTTCCGGATGAGGAGTTCGGCTACTGGGATGAGAATTTCAAAGTGTGGCAGGCGCAGGGGCTGCCGAAGGACGTAAATAATAACGGTCAGGCCGACCGATACTTCGAGTTTGCCCCTCGAAGCGGCATCCCTGGAGGACTGGGGCTTATACCCGGCTTCAAGTCGGAGGTGATTGAGGAGACTGATGAATACAGGATCGTCATGGATAGCGACGGCGCAAGACGGCAGGTGTTTAAAGATGGAACGTCCACCATCCCGCACTTTCTGGAGTTCGGCCTGAAGGGGCGTAAGGAGTGGGAGGAGCTTTATAAACCGCGCCTGGATGTCAATCTTGCCAGCCGATACCCTGAGAATCGTGATGACTGGGAGCAGATAAAAACCCGTTTGAATGACCCCAATTGGGACAGGCCTGTGGGAATCGGCATCGGAAGTATATTCGGATGGCTGCGCAACTGGGCGGGATTCGAGGGCATTGCCATACTGTGCTATGACGATCCCGAACTGGTTGAGGAGATGGTGACGCATCTGGCGACGGTAGTATGTGCTGTGATAAAACGCGCGGCACAGGAAATTAAAATAGACTATGCTTCCGGTTGGGAGGATATGTGCTTCAATCATGGGCCTATTATTTCGCCCACAATGATACGAAAATTTCTGACGCCCAACTATAAACGCGTCACTGATACATTGAAGCCCAGTGGATGTGACATCGTATACACCGACTGCGACGGCAACATCAATGATATGCTTGATCCGTGGCTGGAAGGCGGCGTCAATGGCATATTCCCGGTGGATGTTGTGGGCGGCTCCGATCCTGTGGTTATACGTAAGAAATATGGCGACAAAATTGTCATACTCGGTGGAGTGAATAAGCACAAACTGATCGCTGGGAAGGATGCTATCAGAGCCGAGATCAAGCGGATAAAGCCTTATGTTCTGGAAGGTGGCTGGATACCACACGTTGACCACCGATGCCCGCCGGACGTGACCTTTGAGAATTATCTCTATTATCTGGACGTCAAGCGCGAGACGTTCGGCATACCCAAACCAGAGGAATTTGAGTCCAGGCCGGAAGTCAAGAAGATAAAATCCAAGTGGAAAGGAACCTCGCTGGCGGTTTAGCGATCAGAAAGGAGGAGTTCTGGACTCTCGATGCTTGGTATTCGATAATTAGAATCCAGCATCAAGTATCCAGTACCTAGCATGAAACTTGTTACTTTTCAGACAAATGGGATGGAGAGGTTAGGCGCATTAGTCGATGACCGCGTTGTTGATCTGAACTCATACTACATGCTCTATCTGTCAGGTGAGAGGATGGACCAGGTTGAGTTAAAAACTCTTGATATGATTGATCAGGCTGTCATGAATATAGTGCCAAGAATGGAGCGGAAAGCCCGCAGCGAAATGCCGGGGCGCATGATAAATTTTCTGCAACTGGGCGATGAGGCTATGCAAAGAGCCGAAAAGATGTTGCAGCGTATGGTGGAACCCTCAACAAAGAAACTGCCGGAGGACATTGTCTATAAGCTGGACGATGTCACCCTCAAAGCGCCAATCTCCCAACCGGGCAAAATTCTCTGTCTCGCCGGCAATTACGCCGAACACATAAGGGAAGGCGGCGGGGATGTTCCGGGGAAGGAGCGGATGTCTCCTCTTGTCTTTATGAAGCCTAATACTGCCATAATAGATCCAGAACAGTCCATAGTTATTCCCAAAAAGGGTAATAAGATCGACTGGGAAGCGGAACTGGCTGTAGTTATAGGAAAGAAAGGGAAGTATATAGAGCAGGATCAGGCGTATGATTACGTTGCTGGCTATACTATAATGAACGACGTCTCCGAGCGGGAGCTGCTAATAGATAAAGACAGGGAGAAGACCGAGCGGAGCAAATTCTTCGACTGGCTCAACGGTAAGTGGATGGATACCTTTGCTCCTATGGGGCCATGTATTGTGACCAAAGATGAGATAGACGATCCGCACAATCTCAGCATCAAATTGAGTGTCAATGGAGAGGTTAAACAGGATTCCAACACGGGCAACATGATCTTCCAGATCCCCGAACTTATAGAGTTCGCCTCCCGCCTGATGACTCTGGAGCCGGGAGATATAATATCGACTGGTACACCTTCCGGCGTAGGATCATCCACCGGGACATTTCTCAAGGATGGCGATGTTGTGGAGGTGGAAATAGAGAATATCGGGGTGCTGAAGAATACTGTGGAAGCCGAATAATGTTTAGCCACAGAATTTCACAGAAAAACACGGAAAATAGTATTCAGCGGTCAGCTTTCAGAAATCAGCAAATTGCTGTCTTGTATTTAAGCTGAGTGCTGACGGCTGATAGCTGAATGCTTATATCTGTGAATTTCTGTGTTAATCTGTGGCTAATAATATTATAGCAGATGGAGAAACACCATGAATCTAAAGGATCAGGTGGCTATTGTTACCGGCGGCGGTCGCGGACTCGGCCGCGCCACAGCTTTGACTTTTGCGAAGGAAGGCGCTCATATCGCAGTGGTTGCCAGGACTGAGTCCGAGATTGAAAGCGTTGCCAGGGAAGTCGGAAATCTGGGACAGCGCGCCATAGCCATCAAAACTGACGTGGCTGACGAGGATCAAGTAGAGGCTATGGTTCAGAAAGTCATGGATGAGTTTGGCAGAATCGACATACTTGTCAACAGCGCGGGCGTCGCCAAACATGCGCATATCCATGAGATACAGACTGATGTGTGGGATCTGACCATGAACGTCAACTTGCGCGGTATTATGCTTTGCACGCGGGCAGTTTTTAAGGTTATGATGAAGCAGCAAAGCGGGTATATCATAAATATATCGTCAGGCGCGGGAAAGCGGGGGAGCGTCAAGTACAGCACGTATGCAACGTCGAAGTTCGGCGTCATCGGGTTTACTCAATCTCTGGCGGCGGAAGGAAGGCAATATGGCGTCAAAGCCAGCGTGATATGCCCCGGCCCGGTGGCAACGAAAATGAGATCAAGCAATCATCCGGGTGAGAATCCAAAAAAACTCATGCAGTCACAAGATATTGCGGATGTGGCGCTATTTCTGGTGAATCAGCCCAAACGAGCTTATATTGGCGAGGTCGTAGTATCCCTTTTTCCATCCTGATGTGTATGGAGAAAGTGTAGGGGAAGACTCAGATCTGGATGCTAAAACAGGCTATGAATTCAGGAGTACCTCTGCTTGTTCAGGCTCTGTTTGATCAGGCTTTGTATACTCCGAATCAAGGTTAGTTTGCGCCTTACTGAAAGCTCTAAGTTCCTTGATGCTTCTGACGTCCGGCTCTCCCAGTCTCATCCAGATGCGCCGCCAATATCTGTCCCGCTGCAATATATACCCGCCGACGGTAAGGAACATTCCTAACGCGAATAACATCACCACACATAGAATTTCAGTCACTTGCATTCTACATCACCTCACTGGCGTTGTCTATTCAAAAGCGATGCTCCCCTGACATATAAAGGAGCAAATACAATATGATTATATCACCTGACAGTGACATCCACGCGTCACTGGTGGATTTTTTTTTGGACACTCTACTCCTTATAGTATCTATCGGAAGAATATTAGCGGAACTTGAGCCTTTTTCTGCCTTTTTTTCGCTTTTTATGATCCGCCGCCGCTTTTCTATAACACATATCGTTCTGGTAATACGAGTTTTTCAGTTAGCATAGTAGAACATGCCGCTGGCTTGTTGGTAAGTAGAACGAGGCTGCCAGCCCGTTTCTGTAGAGTCGCTGGCAGCTTGTTTCGCTGCACGAGAAGTAGGTGGCACGTTCTACTGCAATGAGCAAGGCTGTATACCTACAACGGGCTGGCAGCCTCGTTCTACTCGGCAGGCTCCGACTATAACTGAAAAACTTGTACTGGTAACGAAAAATATGCTGAGACAATCTCAGCGGCGAAAGATTCGTTGACACTTTTTTCAGTACGTTGTAAAATACCACGTGAGGACTTATACTGGAACGGTAGGCATGAATAGTATCATCGCTAATTCATAGAAGCGATGTCAACAACAGGAGTAGATTCATGATTGATGACTTATACAATGTTGCTGTAATAGGCGGCGGGCTTTCCGGCTTCGCCTGTGCTATTGAGTCGGCACAGCGTGGGAAAAAGGTGCTCCTTGTGGAAAAACGCCCGGCTCTGGGCTGGGAGAGCACGTGGGCTTGCCAACTTGACTTCGCTGGAGTGAATTCCACCATCGCTCAAAGCGTCGTGGATAAGTTGCAGAACGCGGGTGGTCTCAGACAAAACCGGGCGGATGCGCCCATACTTGAGATGATACTGGATCGATTTGCTGAGGAGGTAGGGGTTTCGGTGCTCTTTTATTCCTATCCTGTGCGGCTTGTCTTTGAGGATGACGCGGCTTTCGGAGTGGTTATAGGAAACAAAAGCGGCGAACAGATTATACGAGCAGAGGTCATTGTGGATGCTACTGAGGACGCGCTGCTCTGGCGGCAGACGGATGTTAAAGTCCGCAAAAACGACGTTTGCGGCTTGCAGACTGTGTTCCTCAATCACGCTGAAAGCGGAATGAAAGTGCCTTTGGGCGGCGGAGTCACCGTTCATCCATCTGTCTGGGAAGGCGAAGTGTGCGTCGAATTCCCGGTTCATAAATGCAATCCACTGGTGGCGAGACGAGCGATGCCGTGTCTTCTGCAGTTAATCCGCTCGGAAGTGCCGTATCTAAGAGATGCGCTTGTGACTCACGCTGGAAATGAGCCTTTCCCGATGTCGCCTGTGATTGAGCTTGAGGATAGATCAGTAGAGCATCCGAAGCTTAAAAACTTCTTCGGCGCGGGGATATGGGCTTCGGATGTAGATAATACCCCGGCGGGTAGGCTTGCTCTGGGTGAGAAAGTTGGCAAGATGGCGTCGGAATGTGGTGGAGTAAAGGAATTTCCGCCGGAAATGATGACTGGCTCTTACATCAGGCAGCCGGAGACCATGAGCGATGTCCTGATAATTGGCGGCGGTACCGGCGGCGCTATAGCGGCTATCGCCGCAGGACGGCAGGGAGCCAAAACCGCGCTGATCGAAGCATCAACGTCCCTGGGCGGAATGGGAACCGGCGGCGCTATACACGTATACTGCGCTGGCACCAGCGGCGGGCTTCAGGACGAAGTTGACCAGCGTGTGAACGAACTCACGCCGCTTTTTGTGGGCAAATGGAAGAACGCGGGATTTCACCCAGAGGTCAAGAAGTGTATACTTCAGCAAATGGCTGAGGAAGCCGGCGTTGATATACTTCTGGACACCGTTGTTAGCGGGGTACTCCGTGAAGGCGGAAGAACTCAACTTAGCGCTCAGGAAGCCGAATCCGAAACTGCCATTGCTATCTCGGATGGGAAAGAAAGGCTGAACAAGCTCCTGGGCATCATCGCGGTAGGATCAGAGGGAGTTTCGGTATACAAAGCTAAGGTCTTCATCGACAGCACCGGAGACGGTGACATCGCCGCTATGTCAGGCGCGCCTTTTACTATCGGTCGGGAAAGGGATAACCTCACCCATACATTTTCACAACCCGTTGGCAATCTGGATGATAATGGCAACCTGTCTTTCATGAACTTCGACTCAGGATACGTTGACCCAACCGATGTTGTGGATCTGACAAGAGGGCGGCGGCTGGGAATCAGCCATTACTGGCAGGATAAGTTCACGGATGAAACTCGCGTGCTTTACATCGCCCCGATGATAGGTCTACGGCAGAGCAGACAGATAGTGGGCGAGTATGAGCTTACCCTCGCGGATGAAATAGCCGGTCGCAGGTTCGAGGACGGGATCTCGTTCACAACCACGTTCTATGATAATCACGGCTATGATTACGAAAACGAAAGCGACGAAGCTGCGCTCTGGATATGGGCTTTGGGGAACTTCAGCCGACGCATCGGGTGCGAGGTTCCCTACAGATGCCTGATACCGAAGAACGTCGATGGCCTCATCCTGGCGTGCCGCGCTATCTCAATGACATTCGACGCACACGCGGGACTGAGGATGCAGAAGGATATACAGAGAATCGGTGAGGTGGCGGGAATAGCCGCATCTATGGCTGCGGAGGCGGGCATATCGCCGCGGGAGATCGATGTCAAGGAGCTTCAGGCTATCCTCAAGGAAACCGGCATACTGGATGAGAAATTCCGCCCTAAGACTGCCATATCAGAACACAGAGTAATGGAACTGCCGGCCGCCACCGAACTGGATAAGGAGAGAACGGAGGCGCTTGTCTGGCGTGCCACTTATGGCGGCGTGGAAAATGCGCTGGCGTTGAAAGGACTTCTGAATTCCGACGATCCCAATGTCAGGTTCAGGGCATCAACGGCTCTGGCGTGGCACGGGATCGAAGAAGGAATACAGGAACTCATGAAATTCGTTGTGGAAAGAACGCCGGAGAAAACCGAAGGGAATAAATCCGCTCCCATCTGGCAGGCGGCCTTAACATTCCTGGGAATGACGGAGGATAAAAGGGCTATCCCGGAACTCGTGAAGGTGCTGAAGGATAAAAATGCAGGTATTGGCGCCATCGTCGGCGCAGTGAGAGCGTTGGAGCGGATGGGTGATGAGTCGGTTATGCCCGACCTCCGGGAGCTTCTGAAGCGCGATGATCTCCCAACCGAGAGGACTTTGCAGATGAGCATGGGCGCTCTGAAGCATATAGGCCCCGCCACCGAGGAGGCGAGGTGGCAAATCGAGCTTGCCGTCGCTGAAACCCTCCAGAAACTGGGCGCGCCGCAGGAAGAGGTTCGTCAGATTATCGAGCCGCATCTGGATGACGACAGAGCGCATGTCAGACGCTATGCTAAAAAGCTGATGTGATGGGGAAACCAAAAAAGGAATTCACCACAGAGGACACAGAGAAAGAAGGAGGAGGAGTAAGAAATGCTGAAGAGAGTTATTTTAGGAATCGCAGTCGCGGCTGTATTGTTGGGAATTGCAGTGCTTATCACTCAGGAGGGAGCCATTGCCGGGCCAGGTCGGGGTGGACGGGGTCGGGGTCGGTCAATGCGCGGCGGATCGTTTGAAAGCTCCGTGATGGCGAAAGATGAAGCGGAGAAGAAGATTCTGGACGTGCTTCAGGATATGCTCAACCAGCGTGCTGGGATGATGAATGTTCCACCGAGAGATGGCAGGCTGCTGCGACTACTCACAGAGACAACCAACGCCAAGCACGTTGTGGAGATCGGCACATCCAATGGGTACTCCGGCATCTGGTTTCTGCTGGCTCTGCGAACTACAGGCGGCAAGCTGACTACCCATGAGTACGACGCTGGACGGGCTGCGCTGGCGCGCGAAAACTTCAAACGGGCAGGTGTTGACGACATGGTCACACTCGTCGAGGGTGACGCTCATGAGGAAGTCGTGAAGATAAAAGATCCGATTGATATTCTCTTTCTCGATGCCGACAAAGAGGGATATATAGACTATCTGGATAAGCTGATGCCGCTGGTACGTCCGGGCGGGCTTGTCATAGCGCACAACATGAACACCAGCCAAGCGGACGCGAGATACGTGGAAGCCATCACCAAAAATCCGAAGCTGGAGACGCTCTTCCTGCACATGGATGCTACGGGCGTCGCTGTGACGATGAAGAAACGGTGAATGGAGAAGGCCAGTTTTCAGTTTTTGGTTTTCAGTTTTCGGTTTTTAGCAATCAGCTTAGATTCCATAAGACAGCAAAGTGCTGGCAACCTCACTCTACTACTTCGGAACAAGCTGGCAGCTTGTGGTACTCAACTTAATCTGCACGCAACAGGTTAGCTAATCGGCACTGCGAATTTTTTATCAGTGCATTACCTAAATGGACTTATGAGAATGCAGGTATATTTTGATAATGCAGCAACTTCCTACCCCAAGCCGGAGGAAGTATATCAGGCTGTGGAACACTTTATGAGGGAAATTGGAGTTAGTTCCGGGCGGGGCGCGTATAGAAAAGCTCTGGAGGCGGACAGAATTATCTATGAGGCGCGGAGATCGCTGGCGGAGCTTTTCAACGTCAAAGATACAAAGCGGATCGTGTTCGCCGCTAACGCTACTGAAGCCCTGAATCTCGCTATGAAAGGCGTATTATCTGAAGGCGATCACGTCATCACTTCCCAGATGGAGCACAACGCTGTGTGGCGTCCGCTCAAAAGATTGGAGCGGGAACGGGGCGTAGAGATCACCCCGATACCGTGTCTGTCGGATGGTTCACTGGAAGATCCGGAACTGGTGAGAGCGGCTATCAAGTCCAACACCAAACTGGTGATTATGATACACGCATCCAACGTTTCGGGCGCTATCATGCCCATAGGGGAAATGGGGAAGATATGCAGTGAAAATGGCGTGTTGCTGTTGGTTGATACCGCTCAGACTGCTGGCGCTCTTCCCATTGACGTGGAAGCTATGGGCATCGATCTTCTGGCATTTACCGGGCACAAGGGACTGCTTGGGCCGCAGGGCACCGGAGGATTGTATATCAGGGAGGGCGTTCAGTTGGAGCCGCTGAAAGAGGGCGGAACCGGCAGCGAATCAGCCCTGGAAACACAGCCAGATGTGCTGCCGGATAAGTACGAATCCGGAACGCACAACGCTGTGGGACTGGCCGGTCTGAGGGCTGGCGTGCAGTTTATATTATCTCAGGGCGTTCAGAATATCAGAGATCGGGAATCAGAACTCACTGATTATCTGTTGGATAAACTGAGGGAGATGGATGCTATACAGATCTATGGCCCACAAGATCCAGAAAAGCAGGTGGGCGTTGTTTCCATAAATATCGGCCATCACCGGCCGGAGGATATAGGCTATGCTCTGGATGCTGTTTATGGGATAATGGTTCGCACAGGATTACACTGCTCCCCCTGCGCTCATAGAACTATCGGAACTATAGATCGCGGCACGTTGAGGATCAGCCTGGGCTATTTTAATACTGAAGCTGAAATAGACCACACCACTCAGGCTCTTGGTCAGATAATACAGCGAAGTGGGCGGAAATAGTGATTAACCAGAACTTCGGCAACTTTTGGGAAGGAACATGCTTTGGGAGATGAAGATAAAACAAAGAAACAACTCATAGAGGAACTGATAGAACTGCGCAGATCACGAGATTATCTGGATCACATCTTAAACGCCCTGGATGAAAGGGTGATGGTGGTCGATCGCGACTATGTCATCAGGGCCGCAAACGAGTGCTTTCTAAAAGAGCATGATACTACTGAGGAGGAGATTATCGGTCGCACCTGCTACGAGGCCATCCATAAGATTGATGAGCCATGTTCAAGCCAGGGACGCCCATGCCCTTTAGAGGAAGTGTTTAACACCAAAAAGCCTGTACAGATAGAATACGTTCATGAGGATCATACAGGAGAGAAACGCATAGTCGAAGTATCTGCCTTCCCACTCTTCGGTGAAGATGGAAACGTTGAGCAAGTTGTGGAAGTGTCACATGACATCCCTCAGCAGAGACCGGCGGAGGAGGCGCTAACGCCGTCTGAAGAGATGTATCGAAGCATTTTTGATGCCTCCGACACCCCGGCAATAATGATAGAGGAGGACACAACAATATCCCTGGTAAACACGGAGTTCGAGAACCTATTCGGCTACTCAAAGGCGGAGATTGAAGGCAAGAAGAGCTGGACAGAATTTGCCGCTTCAGGTTACCGGGAGAGAATGATAGAATATCATCGTCTGCGAAGAATAGACCCAGACGCTGCCCCAAAGGAGTATGAGTTTCAGTTCGTCAATAGAGTCGGGAATATTAGAGATTGCTTTATAACGGTGACTATGATACCCGGGACGAAAAGAGCGCTCGCATTTATTGCAGATATAACTAATCGCAAGAAAGAAGCTGAACAGATTCAGACAGCAAAGATGGAATCCATGCGCCAGCTAGTTGCGGGTGTCGCACATGAGATGAACAACCCAATAGGGGCAATCTCCGGCAATAGCGATGTCTCCAGCCGCGCGATAGACCAGATCAAGCAGATAATAATGGGGCAATACGCGCAGGAAATAAAGGAACACAGGCAATTGCTGGGAGCGCTTTCCGCATTGGAGAAGATGAACAAGGTGCATCAGACCGCTTCGGATAGGATTGCAAAGATAGTCGCCAATTTGCAGCGTTTTGTCAGGCTTGATGAAGCAGAATGGCAGTATGCCGATATTCACGAAGGTATGGACAATGTGCTTGCCCTGATGGGGTCAGAATTCTCAGGCAGAATTATAGTCAAGAGGGATTACGATGATGTCCCGGAAGTATACTGTTCGCCCAGGAGTCTGAATCAGGTTTTTATGAACCTGTTCAGAAACGCTTCCGAAGCCATCGAGGGTGAAGGAGAGATTAACATCAGAACCTCTATCCGAAAAGAGCAGGTCATAATCGAGATCAGTGACACCGGAAGCGGAATCCCAGTGCAAGATGTCGACAATATTTTTGACCCTGGATTCACAACAAAGGGTGTGAAAGTAGGTGTTGGTCTTGGGCTTTCAATCTGCCACAAAATCATTGTAGATGAGCATAGAGGGCACATTCACGTTTCAAGCGAACCGGGCAAAGGTACAACGTTTATCATTACACTCCCACAACATGGTGGGGGAGACCGTTCTTTAACAGAGAGATAGAATGACAAGCATTCTTATATAGAACTCACGTTACGTCAATCAAGCAGTAGGAACCGATGCGATGTTTTTGGAAAATATAGAGATGATGAATATGGGACCGTGTGTCGGTAAGTATGGTGGGGTGTGGATAACTGCGCGCACGGACAGGGATATTACCGAATTGATGCCCTATCTAAATGCTGTTATCAATAGCGCCACGTACAACCCAGAGGCGGACACTCTGTGCTTTACAATGGAGGCCAGAATGATAACCTTGCGCCCGGAGAAGATCGCTGTGGCGAAGGCTCTTAATGCCACTGATGCGTGGCAGGTGCTGGATTGGATAAAAGACACTATAAACGATACTTACGAGAACCGGGATACTATTCAGCCCAATTACGAGCGCCATCCGGGCGTCACTGCGCTGGATATTTATGAATTGCTTCCCGGCCTCAACTGTGGGGAGTGCGGCGAACCGACATGCCTGGCATTTGCCGTCAAAATGTTTCTGGGTGAAAAAAAGGTAGAGGAATGTGCCCCGCTGTTCACTGATGAATACGACAGGCTCAAGGAAATCGTGCTTGATCTCGTATCCGCTCTTGGCTATGAGCTTCCAGAATCTTACCAGCCGACAGTGGGTCTATAGGTCTATGAATCTATGATTCCAATATCAGGATACGCAATTCTGTCCAAGAGGTCGGTGGATAATGCAAGGCCTAGCACTTTTTTGTTGAAAGGCTTGCGTAAATGTGAGATAATAAGTAATGCTTATTTTCGACTTTTGGTTACATTGCTAATTGAGCACCCATTTGCAGGATATTCGAATCAATTTGGAGATGCTAGATCCCGGTTCGATAAAACGAGCATTTGCCAGATTAACTGGCTTAGATTATATCGGAACATCATTCTATCTAACACCTTGGTATGAATTATGTTCAGATACTTGATGAATGCTGAACTCTGTAGAGGAGGAAGGAATGATGAAAAAGAAGCCGATGAGCGCATCTGAAGTGCTGAATGAGGCTTATGATTATCCCAAACCGTCTTCATTTTCCCGTGGTATGAGAATAGATATTCGCGGGATAACAATTTTATTTATTTCCGGTACTGCTAGTATTAACGAGAGTGGGGAATCAATCTATCCGGGAGACTTTGGAGCGCAAACGCGGCGCACTTTCCAAAATATTACAGCTCTATTGGAAGCCGAGGGAGCTACATGGCATAATATCGTTAGGACTACGTGTTACCTCAGGGATATTATAAGGGATTATGAAGAATTTAACGAGATCCGCACTGTGTTCTACAAGGAGCAAGGGTTGGATCTACTTCCAGCCAGCACTGGTATTCAGGCACATCTCTGTCGGGATGATCTACTAGTGGAGATAGAGGCGATCGCTATTTTCGAATCTGACGAAGACCAAGATTCATGAATTGGATCTGTTGTAAAGAGTTGATTTGTCGGCCTTACCAAGCTGGAAAATGAGGATTTGGTAGAAGGTCTTATTCTATCGTGTGCCCAATTTGTGCCCAAGGGTATCCAAAAGTATCCTGAAAAGCTCCAAACAATACTGAATAGATTGGAGGGTTAAGTCCAAGAGGTACGGAGCTTTTCAAAACAATTTCAAACTATACTAAAACGATGTTTCAGGACTTCAAATCCAGTCGAGGGTGAGGAGAAGGATCTCGAAGGGAAACTGGAGACCGTCGGTTTCGAGCTACAAAGCAGGGAGAATGATTCGATAAGTGCGGAATTGGTCAGGCAAACTTATAACAACTTCAGGCTGGTATTTGATAATCTCACAGCTATCGAGAAGAAGCAGTTGCTACAACTTCTGATCGAGCAGATAACATACCACAAAGATAGTATAAAAATAGACCTATATGAGTTCCCCCACATAGGTCTAAATTTTCATCCGGAATTTTTGGATGAGCGATTACTATGGCTCCCCGGTCCCACATCTCAGCGCACCATTTCTACAGGTAAGCATAAATTTCCTATTTATCTAGCATATGATGGTCGTGGTATAGGCATAGTTGCTGGTATTGCACCTATAGAACCAGATGATACTGGAATCGTTCCCTCTGATGGATTGAAGGCGATGGAGCGAAGCCACAAATGGCAAAATCCACTGAGGCTGGCATTGAGGTATCAAACTCTCCTGGAAAATGGCAAAACCAAGGCAGATATAGCGAGAACTATGGGAAGCAGCAGAGCAAGAGTAACGCAGGTCACGAGTCTGCTGAATCTGCATCCTGAAATCCAAGAGTGTCTGAATGAAACAGAACATGACGTGAATGTCAATCTGCTGACAGAACGAAGGCTTCGCAAGATTGCGGTTATTCAGGATAGTGATGAACAACTGAGAGCTTTTCAGAAGTTGATCTTCCAGGTCCCATTTCGTGATGAATGTATCTGAATTTGAGTTAGCATAGAGGATAAGGATGTCAAATATCTGTCACAAAATATCTCTTGACATTTAAATACGGTATTGGGGGGCCTACAGCTTCTCGTTATAAAGGCTACAAAACTTTGTTGAGGTCAGAATTGGATGCTGATCGGCTTGATTACCTCATCAGGGATAGCGAATTCACTGGTGTAAACTATGGCAGAGTTGAATTGGATTATATTATCTCCAATATTAGGCATCTTAAAATAGTTAATGACGATCTCGAGGAGTCTATTATAGCTATTGATAGCAATGGTATGCACGGAATAGAGCATTATTTGCTGGCCCGATTTTTCGAGCGTATTCAAATAATTAAGAATCCGCAAGTATTTTTGATGGATTTTTTGGGAGAGCGGATTTTCAAATAATGGTATTAATAACACTACTTCTTGGAATTGAGATGACCGCATTGGGAATTTTTGGCAACAATCCAGATCAGGGCGGATATGAATACACTAATTTGCTCATACATGAGAAAAGTCCCTACCTCCTTCAGCATGCCCATAACCCGGTGAACTGGTATCCATGGGGCGAAGCTGCGTTTGAAAAAGCTAGGAAAGAAGACAAGCCTATTTTTCTTTCCATTGGCTATTCTACCTGTCACTGGTGCCATGTGATGGAGAAGGAATCCTTCTCTAATCCTGATATTGCAGCCATAATGAACAGGCATTTTGTCTCCGTTAAAGTAGACAGGGAGGAAAGGCCAGACATTGATAGAATATATATGACCGCAGCAAGCGGCGCAGGCTGGGGGACTGGATGGCCGTTGTCAGTATGGCTGACGCCGGAATTGCAGCCTTTCTACGGCGGCACTTATTTCCCACCCGACGCACGATGGGGTAGACCTGGATTTTCCGATATTCTGGAGTTTGTTGCTGAGAAATGGGAGAAGAATCGAGAAAAGCTCACGGACCTGGGAGAGCAGTTAACTCAGCGTTTGCGGAATAACACAACGGTAAAAAGGCAAATGGAAACACCCGACCAAGTAGCTCTGGAAAACGGTTTTGCAGCATACAAAAGAAGCTACGACTCGTCCCTGGGTGGCTTCGGGAAGGCACCCAGATTTCCTATGCCTGTCAATCACAATTTCCTCCTGCGGTACTATGCTCGTTCTGGCAACGAGGAAGCCCTGCAGATGTCGCTTCACACGTTGCGCGAGATGGCTAAAGGTGGAATCTATGACCACGTCGGCGGGGGATTCCATCGCTACTCCACAGATGCCCGGTGGCACGTCCCTCATTTTGAGAAGATGCTCTATGATAACGCACAAATTGCCATAAACTACCTCGATGCGTATCAGATAACGAAAGATGAGGATTTCGCCCGGATTGCCCGTGAGATACTTGACTATGTTCTAAGGGATATGACACATCCACAGGGCGGCTTCTTCTCTGCTGAAGATGCCGACAGCCTGCCGCCAGGTTCGGTGGGAGGGACGCCAGAAGAAACGCATGAAGGGAAATCGGAAGGGGCTTTCTATCTATGGGAAAAGCAGGAAATTCTGAAGATCCTGGGAGAAGAAGCAGGAGAGATGTTCAGCTATCGCTACGGTGTGCGCCCTGAAGGTAATGCAGAATCGGATCCGCACAATGAATTCAGAAACAAGAACATTTTATACATTGCCCACACTGTTGCTGAAATAGCAGAAAAATTTGGTCAGACTGAGCGAGAGGTCGCCAGAAGTCTTGAGGAGAGCAGGCAGAAGCTGTTTGATGTCAGAGAACTCAGGCCGCGCCCGGGACTTGATGACAAGATACTGGTCTCCTGGAATGGTCTTATGCTCTCTGCCTTCGCGCGTGCGAGCCAAGTCCTAAACGAGCCTGCGTATCTAAGAGCAGCAGAGAAGGCGGCAGAATTTATACAATTCAAAATGTATGACACCGGAAGCAGGCGTCTGTTCAGACGCTGGATAGCGGAAGAGAGAAAGGTATACGGCATCGCTAGTGACTATGCCTTCCTGGTTCAGGGCCTCATTGACCTCTATGAAGCCTCGTTCGACACCAGATGGCTTGACTGGGCAATGGAACTCAATATACAGCAACTCGACCTTTTCTATGATCAGGAAATGGGCGGCTTCTATATGACTGCTACCGATCATGACAGGAACGCGCTTCTGCGGCTGAAAGAGGATTTGGATAATGTGGAGCCGGCGGCAAGTTCAGTGGCGACGTTGAATTTCCTGCGTTTGGGTCAGCTTACTCGCAGGGAGGATCTACTGGCTGCGGCAGAGAAAACCCTGACCATGTTTAGCTCCCAGATGAAGCAGTTTCCCCGGTCACTCCCACAGATGCTGGTGGCTCTGGATTACTACCTCTCCAAACCTCAGCAGATCATTATCGTGGGCGACCTGGCGGAGAATGATACTCATGAGATGCTAAGAGCAATATATGGATATTTCATTCCAAATAAGATACTCATCGTTCTTGACGGTGCAAAGACTCAAGAGGAATTTGGTAGGTACCTCCCCTTTGTTCGGGAGTTCACGCGTATGGATGGTAAAGCAACTGCCTATATATGCGTTGATTACGCATGTAGACTTCCTACCAACGATGTTAAGGCAGTAATCGCGAGCCTGGGAGGTACTTAGTACTACTTTGTCATTTAGCCGAAGTAGCCCAAGATTCTATCTTGGTTTGCTGATAAAAAGCCAACTTAGAAAGTTGGGCTACAGGTTCA
>SDBT01002581.1_pt1 | contig 31895 bp, 38 predicted proteins | sample 2277101 | NCBI WGS metagenome assembly SDBT01 (sample SAMN10404973, study PRJNA504765) | marine sediment metagenome | isolation source: marine sediment core GS10_PC15, 103 cmbsf | place: Arctic Ocean: Southern Knipovich Ridge | collected 2010 | reverse complement strand
ACCGCTAAAGCCTTATCATCAATATCAGTGGCTTTTGTATCTGCTACCAGCTCTACCAGCGGAGGCCGGAATTTAAAGTAATATGACCGGAACGTTTTAGCCAGCCGCCAGAATGTGGCAGCATGTGTGATAATTGTAATAAACATTTTAAATCTCCCTAAAATTATTCTGTGTATGAATAGTGATTTCCATCCGGATTCTTGAAGCGCCCGCCCCAACTCCCTGAAATGCTCTCCCAAAATTCCCCAAGAGGTTGATGAGCCTTGGTTGATCTGAGAAATTTGCCATTTTTAAAAAGATTCAAATCGATAGCAAGGCGTTTATAATGAAATGATCCTTTCTTATGCCCATCATGTGCCCAGGCATCCCCAATAGTAACTTCATAGCCTTTCATTTGAGCAAACTGTATGAGTAGCGGAAGCATACTTGCAAACTTACTTTGTTTTTGCCTAAGTGTCATTATGTTCCTCCAAATATTTTATTGCGTTAGTTAATAATTCGGGACTGTCCATAAACGCCCCAAGTCCCACATTACATTTATTACATAGAAGTCCTCTCTTTTTCCCATTACTATGGCTATGGTCTACAGCAAGATACTTTCTTACCCTACACTCCTTGTTGCAAATCGCACATACTCCATTCTGTTTTTTAAGTAATAAATTATATTCTTCAACTGATATATTATAATTTCTCTTTAACTCTTTTCGCCTATAGATTTCGGGGTAGGTTTTTCTTCTTTCCCGCTCTCTTTGTAATATTTTTTCCTTTTCCCCTGGAACTGTATGGTATCTATTTTTCTTATATTCTAAAAGATGCTTTCGGACATCCGGACGTTTCGTCCATTCTTTATGTTGATCTCTTCTACATTGTCTGCATTGGCTCATGTATCCAGACTTGACTTTTGGTTCTTTTTGAAAACATGAAAGGGAATATATCCCATGGCATTTTGAACATTGTTTTGTTTCCATGACATCTCCATAGTTTATATTCTATATTATAAACTATGCGTGTCATAATAGCAACTATTTTATTCTCATAGGCAAACTGAATCAATAAGGCAACCATTCTTACAAATTTCGATTGTTTTTGTCGTAAAGTCATTTAATCCCTCCCCAAATCATCCCAATAGCTGCCGCCGCTCCGCCTATCAGACCTCCGGCGAAGCTTTTGGCTCCATCCCAAAGTTTCCGGTTTTCAAGTGTTTTGAGCCTTTTGTTTATATCCTGGATCGTGTCAAAGAAAATCCAGCTTTTCTCTTCTTCAGAGAATTCCTTCCATCGCTCTTCATTTATTGTCATCTTTGCATTGGACATTTATAATCTCCTTCAAGAATGAGCTTTGCATCTATTATTTGGAAGCTCATGATCCATCTATTTTCTTTTCCTTAATCTCATTCTCAGTTAAAACTTTGCTTATTTTCAACATAAAACCATCTATATTATTGCTCGTTACCCTGTTCCCACGTTCCTCAAGAAAGAAATCCATCAGGGATTTATTAATAGCTGCTTGTAATTCTGCTTTATACATATTAGTTCTCCATTTTTAGGCAACGTACTTCACGAATAAACTTCCAATAGTAGTGGTATTCGCCGCAGGCGCTGCGCCGGTGCCATAACAAATATTGCAAACCATATCCGTAGCGGCTGTACCGTGATCACCTACAGTGAGTTCATTGGCGATGTTAACGTTGCCTTCCATTATGTTAAACTCAGTCGCTCTCAACTGCATATCTACCAAACCATCGCCTGCATCATTGACAGCTTCAATAGTAACGAGTGAACTTTGCTCATGAATGATCAGATTTTTATTGGTATTCATATGCACCTGAAAATCACCAAGTAAACTCGTCGTCTTTATGCCGATGTTGCCGTCTTTATCTATAGTCAAAACATTTGTGGCTGGTTCTGCTCCTTGTGACGTTCCTCGTAAAATAGAAAAATCACCAAACGCAAAAGTATTTGTTCTAAATCTCCAATTTCGTGCATCAGAGTTAGCATTGGTAGTATATAAATCTAAGATAGGGGAAACAACAGTATTGGTTATTCTAATACCCTTAGCAGTAGTTCCTGACTCAACCTCTAAAGGCATATCTGGATTCGTCCCGACACCTACCCAACAATCCGTAAAAACAGCGGTATCTGTAGCTGCATCTGTAAAGACTAATCTACCCTTGTCAGAAGCAAGTCCGAGCCAGCCAGCGGAGGGAAGGACATAATCACCTGTTGTAGTGACTGTGCCGCACCCTATTGTGCCAAATGTGACATTGCTTGTAGTCTTTACAGCTTGGTCAAACCAGTCATTCAAAGTGCAGCTTCCGGCGACAGTCACAGTTTTAGAAGCAGCTGAAAAAGTTATCGTCCCATCATGGCCATCTCCTATTGTGAGAGATTCATTCAATGTCAGGCTTCTATTACCACCCCCGACAAGAAGACTAAGGACCCTATCAGCCGAATCAGTCTCATTCCATTTTAGGGTAAGGGTATTAGCACCGGAGGTCTCAAGGATTTTCAGACCGGTATTAGGAAATGTGAGGCCCTGGAGGAGATGCCTTTTGGTTCCGGCATTAACATCCGGGGCGATAATGGAAGGAGAACTTTCCGAGGCCCCTGAATCATCATCAAGGGAATAGAGAAATCCCCCGGTCTGGGTCATGACTATATGGGTATCGAGATCGATGAGGTTATTGCCATTGATTGCGTCGAGCGCACCCGAAGCCCCACCCGTGAGAATATGTGCCCATTTGAATTCTTTTTCTGTGCGTGCCATTATTGTAACCTTGTTAATTTTTCTATAATTTTATCAATATCTTTACTTAACTTTTCCATTAACCTGTCTTGTCTCTTCATATCACGATCTGCATCTGGCGTGGTAGTCATTAAAATCTTTCTTAGATCTTTTTTGAATCTTTTCTTCAATTCTATCTTTGCCTTATTCAGTATATTAACTCTATTCTTCAATGCTTCATGATAATCTATGGACCTAATCTTTAAGCCGAAAAAGACATCAAATACAGCCTCCTCAACCGATCTTTCACGCCCTGCCCAATCCTTTTCGTCCTTCATAGCTGCCATCAATTTGTTATAGGAATATGATCCAGCCAGAGAAGGCATAGCCTGACGCCATATTTGAGTTCCAATCTTTTTCCAATAATCGGCTCCTTCGTCAAGATCTTTATTGGTGAGGTCTTGACCCGTGAACATAATTTCATTAAAAGCTATCTCTGCTATGGCAGTATAAGCAGGATGAGATGGTAAAAATGGCCTACCTACAAGATGAGATTGACCCCATTGTTCAGCAATATCACCCCAAGGCAAAATATAACTAAGGTCAAGATATTTAGACCTATTATATTTATCTTTATAGGGTATTCTTAGATGACCTAATTGACCAGGGAAAATAGATTTCCTCATATAATCAGGCAAAACCATTTTTTCCCTTTCAACTTCTTCTTTAGATTCCCCCATCATCCGGCGAGTAACTTCTTCTACTCCTGCCAGAAGTAATAAATATTTAGCCACTTTCCAAGGTTTTCTAATGGCCGTCTCTGCAAATAGTGGCATGGCTTTGTAAGAGAAAGTAATAAAAGGACTATACCATCTTTTGGCCCACCTTATCGCCGGTGGTATTTTTTGATAGTTAAAAAGATAATGTTCGGCCTTCTTGTATGCCTCTTTTATTCCTATGCCATTTTCCCGTTCATTTGTATAAATTGCCAGTTTAAAAAATTGTTCCCAAAACTGATAAAGCTTGGCGGGCTTATCAAGCGTTTTTGCTATGGCTTGAGCTGCTTTGACAGCAAAATTACCATCCTTGAATTCTGACACCTCCTTTAAGAATTCGGTGGCTTCAACAGCCGCCCATTCCTTTCCGAGCATGGGTGTATTTTCTTTAGCTTCTTTCCAATAGCCCGATTTAGTTAAAAAATCTCTAGCTGTTCTTGCATATATATCTATTCTCCATTGTGGAAGATCTCCAAAATCAGCAAGAATAGAATTAGAGAGTATATTCCTGGCCTGCGTCGCTGGATTGTATACAACCTTTCCGGTTTTCCATAATGTTAAAAGCCCGTCATAGGCTTTCAGAAGATCATTCTTGGTTTTGACAGCCTGATTTAAATCATCCCAAATATAAGGATCGACCAAAGAACCGGATAAAGGTCCAAGTTTGGGAGTAACTGGTAAAGGTTTAAACTTTTCATATTTCGGTATTAAATGACCCCTAACTTTAACTGCTTGAATATTAGCCCATTCTTTGGGTGATATCGCCCAATCCTTATTTTGGGAAATGCGAGTAAACATTTTGGCTAATTCCACATCATGACTCTCTTCTGACATTCCCTTGTAAGCCAAAAAAGGAGCCTGCTCTATTTCTCCCAATTCTTTGCGATAAAGATGACTCAGATCTTTTCTTCTCTTTTCGTATCCCTTTATCAGCCTTGGCCTTTTGGAAACATAACTCATCAATTTAGTCAAAAAGCTTTTTTCTAATTCATGTTTCTCATATGCTTTTCGCAAATACCGTTTGCCCGACATTTTATAATGGAGCCTGATACGTTCTAAAATTTCAGCCCGTTCATTAGCAAGGTCATTAATATCTCTGACTAAAGCCCCTCTTGCTTTCGCCATATATTGAGGATGGTATTTTTTGGTCTTGGTTATTTGTTCTATCATCGTCTTGGTAATTATTCTCTCAATCGTCCTATCAATCTCTTTAAGTGTGCCCTTTTTCCCTTCAAGTGGCACTACACTATCTTTTATACGATTAATCATCTGTTCGACTTCACCCTGAGCATAGCCACGAGTCGCAAGAGCATCCTTTACTCGTTGTTCATTTAACTCTGTCCATTTTGTTTGCTTAATTGTATACTGCCCTTCGGTTGTTGTTTTTTCCGTTTTGATAATTTTATCTTTGACTTCACTTAATATCTTACGAGCCTTACGACGTACTTCTTCAGTAGGTTTTAATCGTATTTGTAGCTTTTTAATTTGTTCATCAAGTCCTTTAATTTCCTTAAATTTTCCTGTTATTTCTTTTCTTGATAATTGCCTAAATCTATTGTCTGGCCCCAAGATGCCAGCTTTTTGTAAATCCTTTTCCAGTTCCTGGAATTTTTGCATGGTTTCAAGAGCTGATTCATAACGCCTCGGTACTGCCGTTATTCCACCCTTGATTACCTGGGCTATTCTTATCTGTTCTGCTCTGGGGAATTTTGCCATCGTCTGGGCAAGTTCCTTGGCATGTTCTCGGGCATGTTGAATTCTCATGGAAGTATCATCACGAAGATCTATGAATTCAGGATCTTTCCGATAATCGAATACCAATCCCTTATTTATACGATCTACAATTTCAAACTTCTTGCCCGCTTTAACAGGAATAGTCTCAGAAACAAAATTCCAAATAGGATCACCAACATGTTTCATATAAGTCTTCTTCATTGGTTCAATAATTTCTTTACTGAATTTATGAAGAGGAAAACCTGAATAAAGCTCTATGGTATTTTCTTTCTGCATGGAAGTTGGGGTCGGTTTTGGTTCAACTTCAAGAGCCAATTTTTGAGCTTTTGTTATAGGTATGCTGGGAAGGGGTTTTCTTTCTCCTATTATTGCAGCTTCAACTTCTTTGCCAACCTTAGTGACTGGTTTAAATAGTTTTGGTTTGATAGGTTCTTCAATCGGTACTTCTCCTACATTTCGTTTCTTCATTGCCTCTTGATAAAAACCCTGATATTCTGCTTTATTACGATTTCGTAAGGTTTTTAATATCTGACCATCACTCATTTTTGCGTTCTTCATATCCGTAACAGTTTGGATAACAAGGCCCCGCTCTCTATTTGTCATCATCCTGAACCAAGTAGCACCTCTGAGATATTTAGCAGTAGCACCAATAGCCTCAGCTCCCCATTTGAATGCTGCCATGCCGAGAACCCAACCGGCGGTTTCACCCAATATTTCAAGTCGTTGAAGTTCAATAGGTTTCTTGGCGAATTCTTCTCTTTCAACAGGTGAAGCCAATTCCGCACCGCCGGGCAATAAACTCGCAGCCGCATAGCGCATGGCCATAAGGTTAGGATGTCTCCTTTGCATCTGCGTTTCTTCCTCTGGAGTCATTAAGTATTGCTTCCAGTAATCAACAGCAGTTTCAACTGGTTTTTGGAGATATCCTATGCCTTCTGGGAGTTCACCATAAAGGGCATCTTTAAAGAATTGCAAAGTAAGACTTGCAATATTGGGGGGTTTAACTTCAGGGGGTTTAGAAATTTCCTCAGGGGCAATGGGACGTCTGGATTCAAAATTGAAATCTATTGGTTCAATTTGCCGAGGTTGTTCAAAGTCAAAAGTACTATCTTCATCTTTCTCATATGGTTGTTCAAAGTCAAATGCTTCCATTATCTCTGTCTGATTCTCGGTGAGTCATGCTATCTGCGTCTAAAATCAGTCTGAATTTTTTCAATCGTTTCTTTATTATCTTTATATGAATCCATAAATTCCCAATAACGCTTTTCTATAGTACGGGCATGTTCTTCAGCTTGATTGACAGCATCGAGCGGTTCTATTCCCTGTCTTTTCAACTCTACCAATTTCTTTTGCGCTACCCTATGCATTCCGGCTACTTCTGTCGTTATAATTATGTTACCCATGGGATCTTGACTACCAAATCTTCTTTCTACTGCTTTTGTTGCGGTTGTCCAAGTTACAGGACTGGGTTTTCTATCTTCTTCTGTTATTGGTCTCCCACGTTTCCAATCGCCAGTTTTAATTAATTGATCTGCTTTTTCTGGTGTAACTTGCCTTTTTAAGCCTTCTTTCCGATTGACAACCCACTCTAATTTATCTTCTTCCTCTTCTGCTTTTGTTATATCACGTGCCTCTTTCTCTATCTTGCGCTTCTCTTCCCTATCCTTACGCTCTTGCTCTACCCTATACCTACGATCTGCTTCCGCTTTATCCTCAACTTTCACTTCAGCCTGCTGTCCTTTCTCAAACTCATCCATCATACGCTTATAATAACCCTGCCCTGCACGAACCTTGCTAATCACAGAATCAGTAACCTGCTTCTGAAACATAGGTATAATTGCTTTCTGAAGATACTCATTCTCTTGAGGTGTTAGCTGCCCTGGCGCTTTCTTGAAAACGCTCTGTATGACTTTAGGAAGGCCCTGTTGAAATTGCTGCTGTATAATCTTGTTAGGATCCATTAAATCCGGATCAAAACCAATCTTCCTAATAGCCAGTTGACTTGCCTCTTCCCTTGTTGTTGGCTTTGCTATCGGTGCTGTCCTTGCCCTCGACTCTGCTAACCATTTACGGGCGGCAGGTTTCTGTTCTTCCGGTAGTGCCTCAAGTCTTGCATCTGTTTGCGCCGTAAGCATTTCCAATTCTTTTTCTTGTTCCCGCCCTCTTTCTATGGTTGCGATAAGTTTTGGATCCATAAATGGCCTGATCTCGGGATCGAATAGTCTGGATTCTTCTGGCAGTTCTAAGGGCTCATTTTCAGGTCCAGGTGGATATTCAGGAGGGGAAAGAAGATGTCCAGGCGGTCTCCAACCTTCATATTCTTTATATTGATGTGGGCCTACGAATCCAGTCTCGACTGGTCTTCTCATCGGTATAATGTCAGCCATATCATTCTCCTATTAAAATCATGATCCATATCCAGCCCAGTGCTCCTTGCCACCCGCTCCGGCTGTAATGCTTTCCCGAGTTACATCTCCATATAATTGTGCATATGTCGTTGGAGGTCCGAATTCTCCTCCTGCCTCTCCACGCCCTGGCGTTCCATATTGATATTGCATCTGGGAAATCGTTTCTCCAGTTATATCTGTGACCTTTTGCCCGGTTATATCAACCCTTTGTCCAAACTTTGCAAGATACCCACGCCAATCGGCCTCAAATTGAGCAAGCACTTTATTTATTCCGGCGCTATATTCTGCCTGAGATTTGGAAAAGGACATACGATATTTCTCTCTGATAGTATCTACTTCAGCCATCCATTTCATACGCCTATCATTTATTGCCGCTCCGTATTCTGCCTGCGACTTAATAAGGCCTCCCTGCCATTTATCTTTTAATGCCTGCATCTTGCCCTGCCAATCTGTCTGGGCCTTCATGACTTTCGTTTGATAAGTATCCCTGGCCTGCGTTATTTGTCCCTGATAATTTATTTTTGCAGCCTCAAATTTTCCTCGATAGATCCGTTCAGCCTTTTCCCCACCTTCTCTCCGGGCCATGCCCATTACTTGTGAAAGTGCATCTCCATGTCCTCTTAGTATCTGCTCTTTAATAGTAGCCTGGACTATTGGGTTTTGAGCAAAATTGGCAGAGGAAAGAGCTTGCGTTGTTGTTCTCCTTAATTCCCTGACCCCAGGTGCAGCGGCTTCCTGTACATATTTCCTCTCACTTGGTCTTGCAGGCTCTGCAAATGTTGGATATTTAGGTGCTCCGGGCATTTGCATTTCAGGAACTTCCCCATATTCAGGGAGGGCAAAACCAGGCATCTCTCCCATTCCCGGTAATGTAATATCCTCCGGCATCTGAAAACCAGGCATCTCTCCCATTGTAGGGGCTTGTCCTGGTGGCGGTAGTGGTGTAGTAATCTGTTGGCCAGTCTCGCTTACTATCTGTTGCCCTGTCTCAGTTGTGGTTGTGGTACTGCCAGTAGGTGGCCGATACTGCGTTTGATACCTTTCACCGCGTTGGGGACTTGGCATTTGTGCAGGTTGTGTATAAGCAGGTAGATTATCTGTCGGGACTCCCCAGTCCATTGCCGGTAAATTACCAAGATTACCAGGATACTCTGTTGCGGGTGTAAAGCCCGTACCACCTTCAACTGGTAAGTCTCCCCATGCAGACGCTTCAGACACTCCAGCAGGCATATATCCCCCTTCATACTCAGAAGCATATGCTGGTGTTGCTTCCCTTCTCTGCGGATACAAATAATTTGTAGGCATTATAATCTCCTAAATTACATTAAATGTGGAGGAAAAACGGAAATACCCTTTTTTACTGATGTTCCTTTTCCTCCCAGTCCTAATCTTTCACCTTCTATCAATTTACTTCGTCTTTCATCTGTAAGAACAGCAAAAAACTCAATATTTCTTATAGAGACAGTATTAGAAGTTGTGAATCCGAAAGTATCGATATCTCCTGCTTTATGCCAGGCTAGATCAAATACATATTTCGTTGCAACTCCATCCGGCGGTGTGATATCTTTTATCATAATATTGTTTGAATTGATATCTCTAAGATAGATGGTCTGGGTATTGCCATCACCTACTATTGTGAATCTGATTTTCTTGGGTTGAAACTTTCTCGCCCAGTTGGATTCATCATGGACTTTTATAGCGCCACTGCTTGCAGTCCAAGTCCATTGATTAGTGGTTGATTCCCATGCAATATTTGCAACAAGAACATCACCCCCACCAAAAAATTCTATATTCGTGAGATTTATCTCACTATTTCCAGTTCTTATTCTCAACCGCCATATATCTTCGCCCTCGACAGAACTAATATCATCTTCCCCTCCCGACTCCATAGAACCCCATCCAATGCCATAATTTGCTGTATCGAGCCAATAATAAATTGTATAATCAGGGTTAAATGTCAGTCTTATTTTCGTTGGTTCATAATTCTCTTGCCATGTTGCCCCTGTTTTGACAACTAATCTTGCTTCATCCGAAACACCGCCTGAAATATCCATTATCCAATAACTACCAGACCAAACACATTTATTATCAACCTCCCAATCATCATTATCAAAATGTTGTGCCCAACCTGCCACTAATTCTACTGCTACCGACTGCCAATGATTCTGATTGAAACACTGAATCCAATAACCTGTCTCTTCAGGACTTGCCGCCGCTTGAGCAACCACCATTGCGGCCCCCGCCGCTTCGACCGGATTCGGTGCTAATCCAATCGGTTTCCTATTCTTCATAAATTTATAGTTTGAGCCTGAAAATCCTACATATGGCTTCTCCAGATAAGCATGCGGTATCTGGACACCATAATTTACTCTAAAATCATCATGTATAGACTTATCGGATATTGCCGCCATATTAGGTAGATAGGAAGGAGAACTTGCCATATATGGTTGTGTATTAAATCCTGTATTTATATGTGGCTTTCCCTCTCCTGAACCCGCGAGTCTTGTAACCCTGCCAATCTTTGTATCGTAATTTGTGCCAGGGCCCCAGACGTTTGTTGTTCTATTTTTAAGAGTATTATCTGCTGTATTGTTGAATACATTCATTTTATCCGAGTCTCGCCACAATTATTACACCACCACTTAGTATGATCAGGTGAATGTCCTACTTTTTCCGAGCCACAACGTCTGCACTTTGTCTCTGCCATTCCTTTACCCGGTACTTTTCTTGTACTGTAAAGTTCTTCTAACTTAATGCCAGTTGCACAAAGTGAAATTTGTATGTTAGGTTTCCATGAAAACTCATCGCCATACCATACACCATTTCCAAGATCATCTGAGTCTATTGCGAATCCCTCAGGGCCATTAAATCCGATGTAATCTCCAATTCTGACTTCAAAGGGAGTGAAACTGGCTGGGGCAATCCATGTATTTAATCCCTTTGAAGGTGCCGCTAAAGATACATAAGACCTCATAGAGAGTTTATGTTCGCCCAGGACTTCATAAAAAGTCGCAACATTGATTTTACTCTCAATGACTTTATCAAAATACATTTCTATTTTAGAAATCTTTCCTTCTGTATTTGATTGACCCCCTTTATTAATTATAATTCCAGAAGAAAATCCATCACTTCTATCAATTGCCTCTATTCCTATCATGTTAACCATGCATCCTTCCAAGTATCACTTATATTAATCTGCACGTCACTGACAGTTTTCCAGGCATCTCCTATGTTGATCTGCCAGGTATCAATAAGCTTCCAGACATCTCCTACGTTTACCCAGCCTCTTATCTCATCGTAGCCCGTTGCATAGAGAGAAATCTCAAGATTGGCAGAAACTTCAAAAGTCTCCGATGCACATGGTATGTAATCACCTTCCAAGAACCAAATTCCCGACCCGCCTAAATCATCACGCTCAAGTCGGCCATCTGTCCAATAAAGGCCAATGTAATCGCCAGCCGAAATAGCGAAAGGGCTAAAATCAGCAGGCGCACTATATACAGTAAGACCTACCGATTCTTGATTAGCCAATGAAGCTATCCCTCTTGTCGTTAGGTCATTGCCAGATGCAGAAAAAGAAGCAACTTCTATATTTTGAAGAGCATCAGTTACGGAATAAATAGTAACCTGTGTAATATATCCAGAAACATTAGCAGGATTTGCCTTTCCAACTACAGTATGGGTAGGACCATATGTATAGCTCCTATCACTCGCCGTCGCCCCAACATCTATACCTGTAAGTGCCATCCCTACCTCTCATCCCGCAAATAAATCTCCAACCCCAGATCCAGGAGATATATGCTTTGCTCTACCGTGGCATTTTGAATCTTTAGGCTTACATGCTCATCCTGGAGACCAAGACCGATCCTTTGCTTCCGTATAGCATCGTCTGTCGTTTCGGCAGTCATGGCAAGTGTGATCGCTGTTTTTGCCCTTGTATTTATGTAAGGCGTAACTATTACATTTCCGGCACTCTGTACCTTCATCCTCAGAAGCATTTCTCTTATAACCATAAGTAATCCGGCCTGATCTAACTCCATTGTCAAATATGCATCAATGGCCGTGGATACATCATCATCTGAGTAGTTTAATTGATAGATAAAACCTCTTGAAATTTCATCATCTGCATCATATATTGTCCCTCCGGCATATTGCAGTATAGGGATCTGTCCGCTGGCGGCCTCCACTTCCGTCATACAGGAGATACTCTGGTCTGGATTGTCGAATAGCCATTTCTTATCTTCCAGATCATAGACCGGAAATATATTAGGAGTGGTGGCAGTCGAGCCGCTGACAATGCCTAATTTCAATACATTTTCGGATGAATCGTATCCGATCCAATGCTCATTATCATATCCATTGGCTATGCATTCATCTTTTTTCGGATCAAAATAATTCTGAATGTCATGACTTATGCGAAAGACTGACAAACCATCGGTACAATAAACACCTTTCTTGCTTATCCAGAAGGCAATCGTTTTGATCTTCTGTTCTATTCCTTCTTGTGGTCTGAAATTATCCAATACATCATCTACCACAATAGCACTTTTCGCATTGAATGTTCCTATAGTGGATGATAGTTTTACTGTATCAAAGGTCATAGGGTTGATACCCTGGAAAAGATTTACTGTACCTCCTTCTACGCCTTTCTCTGCCTGCCAGACAAGAAGTTCATTATAGAATGGCTTCATACAGGTTATCTTGTTAGCCCTACCATCACCTGCCATCAAAATGCCAAAATCGCCACCATTCAATACATTTGGTCTACCAGTTGCCGATATATAAGCATAGTGTGGAAATCTATCAAATGTATAGACTGCCCTATTTTTCCAAACAGCATTACATTGGGATATACCAAAATCAGGGGCATCGAAATAAGGCATTACTTCGATTGATATCACAACATTAGAACTAACGGTCGCATCCACTGTGAAATAATACCAATGCGAGATATACTTTGCCTTCTCGAATTGCATGGGCTCACTGGCTATTCTCTCCGCCGCCGTCATATCCAATGTCACCCATCCGGCATTGGCCATGCCATTAGTCCCATCTGTTATAGATGCGATCTCCGTAAATCCGGCTCCGGTAGAATGAAAAACTGTATTTATATCGGTTAAAGTGGTTGTATTTGGGGTATCCCCGGGATCAATATAAAATGCCCGGATTGGATTCAGACTATTGAAATATATCCTATCATCGTCAGCCTCCATAGAGCTTATATCAACCGAATCAGTTGAGTTTATTATCATATGCTCAGGTTGCATTATATCGACTGGTTCTTGAGATACAGGTGCTGCATCGGAAAATATTGCCCCTCCTCCTGATGTTCCGCCAGAAGAAGCACTTCGCATTCCCAGTCTTTGCACAATAGGACGTTGCCGAGGATGGTTCATTACGGCATATACAGCGACTGAATTATCATAAAATATCGCTTCGATTGCATACTCTATCTGTCCTGACCAGATGTTCGTCAGGGATTGGAATGCGCTACCATATGTAAGACCGGATACCTCCACTTCACTATCTAATTGAGTAGCTGTTTCCCACCTATACCAATACGCATTTATGCCATACATATAGCATGGTATTTCATCTGATGGATGATTCCAGGTCATAGAACCATTCTGACCGAGTGTCTTTCCTGTGGCAAGTATAGTTCCATCGGTCTCCTTTGTATCCGCCCAACTATTGTCATTTTTCCTATAACTCAAGGTGCCAATTGCGCCAGTAGCATTTGTTTTTGCGGTTATGAAAGTCCATGTCAGTCGGTTGGCCGGTATAGGCGTACAGATGAAAATACATTCATTTCCGGAATAGACATCGAGACTATCCAGAATAGCGGCAGTACCCGTAAGTCCATCCGTTACTTGTTTGGTGTAATTTATGCCGTCTTTGGGATGTTCACCAGGCGCTGCGCTGCCATCGAATTTATAGAATCTCTTAACATAATTGGCCGTACCTGCATAGATCTGGTGCTGATCCACACCATTAGAGTATATCAGGAGATCATCAATATCTCCCCAGGATGCGGGTATCTGTCCAGTGGCAGAGCCGGCATGAACTTCACTGCCGAATGGCCCCGTTGTTACTGTAGGGGGTGCATCTGTAGCTTCATCCACATTCCCATGTGCGAACTGTGCGAAAAAATGTCTCTCAGTTCTTTTGCCCTTAGAGAATTGATAAAGGGATAAAGGTTGATTGGTTCCCTCTTCCGTGGTGTGCTTCTTTCTAGATCCCTTTCTCTGCTCAAAACCGGGATGTCTTGGTCTCATATCCTGGATCATAGAGAACTGACCATGGGGCACAAGGGCTCTTTCCCTGGCCGTATAGGCACCTCCACGGAAGGGAATAGCCCTAACATCGGATATTTTTCTTAGGCCTTGTTTCTCAGTCATCTTCTTCTCTTCAGGTTAATTCCCCAGCGCCTTTCTTTCAGCATCGGCTTCAGATGATAGATCTCATCTCTGACCTGCTTATCCCACCATTTATAGAGTGCATCGCCGAAATTAGGTTCACTATCTCGATATTTGTATAGGAATACCGCATACTTTATAATCGCCTCCATATTGACATCTCTGAACCGGTATGACCCATAATCACTGTAAACAGGTTGAGGTCTCTCGATATACCAGACCCTAACAGTATCATCCTCATCGTCAGGAGGAGGATCAAGAATAATCTCAAGGCGTCCCTGGGGTTGAATCACATAGGCATCATCTGTATCCCATTCATTATCGGTCCCGCCGAAAAGGGCACATACCAAGGCATTTGCGCCCGTAATACTCAGGACAACGCCATGGCTGTCATCTGTGGTGTTATGGATAGTATCACCTGCATTGACATAATCTGTAGTTGTGAATAGGCCAGAGGTATCGGTAAGGGTACATTCTCCACCGGATGCATCTCCGTCAGAGGTAGCAGTTCCTGTTATCTGAGAGTAGAGGGATTGCTGATCTCTTATGGAGAAATGATCCGGGACATCTACCCCCTCTTGGGATGCATCTGCAACCAATTGGTAGGTATTGTCATAGATTATCTGCTCATAATCTTTCCAGGTGATGAAGGAGTAATTGGATTGATCGTAATAGCGGATATAATACCGGTTACTTCTATCGGTAAGATGAAGTTTCAGGAATTTGACATCGAGGACATAGTTTATCTGATCGGCAACTGTGGTGATATCCTGGTAGGAGGTTAAGCAGTCTGTTCTTGAGACAAATTGTTTGGCAGCCTCCCAGAGATAGTCATAGGAACTGCGATCATCGAGCCATGTTCCTGTAATTTCTTCGTTAAGAAGCTGTCGTAATCTTCTGAGTAGATCTTTTCCATCCACATGAGACTCCTTTCAGCATTATTATTCAACTTCGCCTTTACGCCCTCTTACGTTTGAGCCTCTTTTGCCAGTCTTTCTCAGTCGTTCTATATCCGGTGATTCTCCCAGTCTATAAGAGAGATGTTGAAATATCTTTGCCGCATCGTTTCTTGAGCCTTTGCCATCTATCAGAGTAACACCGGATTCTTTTGCTTGCTCTGGGTCTATCTTTATTGTCTTTTTGGTCATTCTATCCACTTCTTCATGTGGATCGGCAAATCCCATGTCCATTTCCGTATGGGTGAATAATTTCTCACCAATTTCTGCACCAACCTGCTTGCGGTATTTATGCGCCCAATCTCTCTCCTGATCAGTAAGGGGTTTTACCGCATTCTCTATCTCACCTAATCTTTCTTTGCCTTTTCGGATCGCTTCGTTTGTGAGATGAACCTCTGAGGCTGGAATCAATCCCATCTTTATTCCCCTCTGTCTGCTCTCAATCTCTTCCCGCAAGTTTTCAATTGCCATATGTTCTGCCTGGCTGGGTTTAAACGATCTGATTTTGCCATCTGCCCTACGGTCTATATCGCCATAAATTTGAATTGCCATTGAAAGGTCTCCTTTTCTATTTATCATCCTTATTTTTTTCTACTTCTATTAACCCACTATTATCTGGTAACAATTGGAAGTTTTGGTTTTCAGAATCCTTTCCTTTTACATTTAGATAAACTTGGCAAAGTAAGTGTAATTGAATTTCCGCCTGCTGAATTGTCCTATTTAAGTTATCAACAAGCGTTTTTGTCTTTGTATCAAACTTAATCTGTTTTTTATCCATCATGGTAGCCCCTACCAGAGAGTGGTTATCTCATCCTTTAAAGCATTATACTCATCTTTGAGTGTGCTTTTCTGAGCTGTGGTAAACTCAATAAGCCCTATATGGGGCACATCAACCCCACCATCACTGGCAACCTGGGCTATGCTCTTGATACTATCCATTCGTGTCTGTATCGAGTGCAAAGACTCAAACACTTCATTAAAATCTATAGCCATTTTTATTCCCTCTGTTTAATAAAGAAATCCAAATAAGGATAATGTGTTAGTAGCCCCACCTGCGCTATTCACTACTTTTGCTATAATTACCGTCCCTGCTGCATATGCTTTAAGCGTTGCCGGTGTAGCTGAAGGCACAGGAGCAAGCCGAATCACATCCCCATCCGCATCTGCATTATCACATTGCGTAACTCCCACAAAGTCAGTACCGCCAGCAGATGCTCCAATGCTAATATCAGTAGACACCGCATCGGCTCCCACCTCCAATTCAGCATAAGCCAAGATGCAGGTTTTCCCTACAGGTATGGTATAGATAGTAGTGCTGGCATCTCCATCTAAAGCTACTGTTGTTGAACTTAATAAGGTAATTGCGCCTTCTCTTAATTCTGCCATCTCCATACCCCCTTAGTATAAGAATCCAAACAGATAACAAGTCGCTGTTTGGGCTGCTGCGGCTGTTGCTACGTCAAGACTTATGACTGTTGTTGCTGCATATGCTTTAAGCGTTGCCGGTGTAGCTGAAGGCACAGGAGCCATTAAGATAACATCACCATCCGCATTAAGATTATCGACATTTGTTGTGCCAACAAAATCGATAGCTAATGCCCCTGAACCTATTGTTACAACCCCAGCATCTGCTAAATCACCATCTGATTCTAAGAAAGCAAAGGCTAAAATACAGGTTTTCCCCACAGGCACAGTATAAAGGGTCTGGATAGCCTCAACTGACATATCGGTTATAGCCGTTGTGCTTAACAATGCTGCGGAATCTAAATGTAAAGCTGACATAATTATTTCTCCTTAGTTTCAGAGTTTTCGCATTTTGCTGAATGTGGTGCTGTATAGATATTATGTTTCTTGCACCACAATGGCGTAAAATGTTTACAGTTTTTACACATTTAGTTAAGAGTTACTACATTATCATTATGGGTTACAACTGCGCCTTCATGACATACTATATTCATGTTGGCCACACCATTTGCTTCTGAAATCCTAAGGCCTTCTATTCCACCTGCTATGAGAGAGAGTTGGTCGTTTGCTGCTCGGCCTATGCCAGTATTGGCATCAGTTCTATTTGGTAGAATATTGGGCACGGTAGCTGTAGGAATTGTATTTTTCAAACCCACTTTAGTGGAATCGGCTGCCGTGAGTAGCCAAGAAGCCGTCCCAAGGCCAAATGCTCCAAGAACTGCACCATTTATTGCAATTCGTAAAACATTATCTACACTCTCATAAAATCCCGTATTCCCATCCCCAAAAGCTAAAGTAGGTGTTATAGCGTCATCGTGTAGAGGAAGGACTAAGTGTTTTCCGGCTGCAAAAGTCATATCCTGCATCGGACGGTAAATATTTCTCCTGATATCTATTCCCATCTGAACCTCCTATTCCGCTCTTTCGAGATAAAGCACCGCCACTCCATCACCGGTGGAACCAGAAAAATGCCAAATATCTTTCAGGGATATGTTAGCATTAGCCCATCCTAACTCTTCGGCAGACATTTTAACATGATCCCCTGGCCCTAAATCAGCACCATAATTTGAAGCTGATACTTGATTATCACCTATATAAACCCGGCCAGCATTTGATATCTCGGCTGTTATTACCACAGCAGGAACCTTAGTATCCGAAGTAGTCAATCGAGTCGCTGCAGCGGCGTTTGTAACAAGAAAACAATGTGGTTTTAGATACATGATATTACTCCTCTATTTAACCTATACTTACTTTTCTGGGTGAACCTTCGCGTTTTAACTCCACGCCATCTCTTATCATAGTAGAGACGATATTTGAGGCCCTCTTAGCCTTCACCGGAGGTTCGAGCATGTTGCCTAGTTCCTCATAAGTCAGAGAGCCAACATCCTCCAGGATGTCATGGATCTGATCGGCCTGGCCCCTGAGATCTTCCCTTAAATCCTCTTCTATCTCTGGCTCTGGTTCATCAGACTCTACCTCTGGCTCTGGTTCAGCCTCTACATCTGGGTACATTTTCTCTTCCAATGCCAGAACTTCTTCAGTAAACCGAACCCATTCATCGGAAGGAAAAGTATAGGTGAAAGACCTGAGTTTAATGCCTGTCCTTGCGTGTTCTTCTGAATTGCTGAGATATAGTTCAACGCCCTTATCGGTTTCTTTGAGTTCAAACATCGTTATCCCCTTATTCTCTGTTATAATGCGCTGTTATGCCAACGGATACTGAACCCTGAGTACCCGCACCCGATACCACAGCCTGTAGGCCAGGATCCATTTCAGTACCGACCTTCACGCCTTCCTCACCCCAGTCAATGACAAAATCTTTCACCCCATCTACATTAATAGTCCAGACAACCTCGCCCTCATTTGACTGTATGGTGCATATCCCTCCGCCGCCACCAGCGGCTTTATAGACTGAGAAAGAAATCTTTTCTATATAGAGGTATAGATCATATGGGGTTTGTCGAGCTCCGTGTAGGATTGGTATGAGTTGAAGGCTTGCGGCATCTTCTTCTACAATGCCACTGGCATTTTCCTGTAGATAATAACCTGGTTGTGTCATTTTAATCCTCCTGAAAAGGGATCATCAATTTCAAATAAAGGGAGGGTATTAGCCCTCCCCAATTACCTAATTGCCATAGACAGTTCCACCACCAACGAGACCATAACTATCAGCATCGCCAGCGACATAACATTCAAACACATGCGCACCCGTCCAATTAATTCCAGTCGTTACCGCTCCAGCGGTATCAATCGAACTAAAAGAGCAATCAGCTATTACACCAGAATTGTTAGCATTATCAGAGATTATAAATAATGCTCCATCTACATTTGACCTAAAAGAACATCTCTTTATATCCGTGTTAGTCACCGCACCAGTAGCATTAATTAATGCATAAGCAGCAGTTTGCGCTGTATTGGCATAAAAGACTGAATCATAAATAAACAAACCGTCATGAGCAATAAGCTCTATGAAGGAATCATTTGAGGCATCAGAACCAATAAACCGACAATTCCCTATAGTGAGATTACTGGAACCTGTAGCTAAATCTAAAACACTGACCCAATTTAAGCCACCTGTATTTTCTGTGAAATGACAATTACCAAATGATGTACCATCTACCGCTGAAATATCAAGACCTATTGCAACATCAGCATACTTAGCCTCCCATTCCACATTAATATAGGAAGTATTTGCAGCCGATATGACAAAAGTTGCCGCAGCAGCAGTAAACGAAAATTTGGGCCGTGCAGACCCATTCCCAAGTCCTACTATTGTTATACCTGCCTTATCTGATGTAATCCCAGCAGCACCCGAAATATTCTCTGCATGCTCAGGCATAGCAAAGATAAAATCAGCCTTGCCTGCCGTGCATTGTCCGACAGCATAATCCAGGTCTGCAAAGGCATGATCTTTGTCTGATCCTCTGTTAGTGGCATTGCTACCTGTAGCGCTATCTGCGAAGTGAACATCGCCTGTTGTTAGATAGGCTCCACCTATTATAGGTATACCCATACTAGTTATCCCATTGGGAAATTGTGTTAAACTCATTTTAATTCTCCATATTTATAGGGACAAAAAAGGGGCGTAATAACCTACCCTAGTCTGCCTGAAGGAATAGTGGCTTGATAGGCCGTTCACCTTCACTTACCCGGAATTAATTTTTCTTTGACCTTCCTTAAAGTCTGCTCATCCATCTTTCGGAGGCCAAGTTTTTTATCGAACCAATCGGCTCTATCCCTCTCCTTATCGCCGTTGAAAATCCCATAATCGGTAACGCCATCTTTCCGGAGATTTTCAGCAACTTCACCCAGGGTCTTGCCGTATTTGGCTCTGCCTTTGATTATTATTTCAACCATTCTATTCGTTTACTTTCTCAAAGATGTCGTTACACTTGCCCATGATGTCGTTGACTTTATCTACCATATCTTCAAGCATCTTAAAATCTACAGGGATATATCCTTTTCCAGAACAAACTTCGCAATCTTCGCCACCTACCTGTCCTGTGCCTTCACACGTTTCACACATATAGGTAAGTTTGAACGTTCCGTATTCTCCAAGACCATGGCAATAATCGCACGTTGTTGGTGGATCTCCAGGATTAACACCGTCGATACAAAACGGACAATTCGCTCTTGTTACTATTTTCTTTAACATTTTTACCCTCTTTGTTGTAGCATGAGGGCTTTTACACCCTCATACCATGTTTTATTTAGGTTGTGGGTAATTCCCCAACGACAGCAGCGCCAGCAAGTGATACGATGTTCCCCATAGTATTCATTGCTCCAAAGTTTCTAATACAATCTTGCAATGCGTTTATTCTGTTATCGTGAATCGAACATAGCATATCTGTACCATCACCAGCTTTACTCCAAATACCCCATGTTGGGCCGACCCCCCCTTGGTTAGAGTGAATCTGGTTTCTGCGAATAATTGAAGCGTCACAATTAGCTGCTCCTACCCACAGCATAATTCCAGCAACTTTTACTGCGATAGTGCAATCTTCAATTACCATGTTCTTAAAACCTCTAACTTCCGGTGCGCCAGTATCATCCATAGCACCAATCGAAATACCGACACCAAGTTCCTTGGTTCTACCAGCATTAGTGTTAAACTTACATCGAGAAATTCTGCCATTTTCGTTAAGTTCCCATGTTGTTTCAGTCCTATTGCCAATCTGCAATCCAACCTGCACGCTGCCCCAAGGATCAGAAACAGTAGTAGTAGTACCTTCAAAGTCACAATCTTCAATTACCGAGCGGTGCATTAACGCCACAAGCATCGCTGCATATTCCGTATTTGAGGAACTTGGTGCCCTGAATGTCATGTTCCTGACAGCGGAATTTTCCATAGTTGCCTGTTGTGAACCATCTACCCCAATCAACAGAGCATGGCCGTCTGTGGGTGCTACTATTACTGCGCCAGCACTAACACCACTCCCTATTAACTGAACATTGGTCATAGTAGGCGCATAGACGGTTTCCGCATACGTTCCGGGCATTACATAGATCACATCACCCTTACTGGTTGTATCAGCAATTTGGACAGTAATACCACGTTGAATCGTTTTAAAAGCCTCAGTCGGTTCTAATCCGGTGTTACCATCCAATCCATTAGTACCATCCACATAATAAGCAGTACCCAATATAGGAACACCGCCTGACATACCATGTAGAGGCACACCAAAACTTGAAATTCCATGTGGAAATCTTGTTATTCCCATGATAATTCTCCTTTCTAGGGACGTCTCCCTGTCTCATAAGCCGCCCTGGGGATTTGCACCACCAGCTTACCCAAATTGTACTCAGGGGCAACCCTCATCAGGTAGCCCCTAAGTTATTGATATTACTTTAACTTACATTTTGACCGAAGATCCAGCGCCAGTCTATATGCCCGTAACTACATCTAAAGTAAATAGCCTGAAGAAGCATGTAGGTATCATAGTCAACCGTATTTTTGGGTTCCGGCGCAATCCTATCCATCCAGATCAGGTCATTCTTCATCCGTTGCCTATCAACCATAAACCAGTTTGTGGCCGAGTTATCATCCAGACGCATGTAAGGAATGATCTCATATCTTCCCTGGTTTACATTGACAGTGCCTTCAGCCGAATCCAACCCTCTTGGGGTTTTCACCAACTCATAGGCTTTATCTGCCAGGTTATCAGGAACGATAAGGGCCAGGTTGTCTGAAATCTCAACCCTTTCAGATATGTCGTTACGGAACTTCCTCATCAACAGCCTGGTGGCCGAAACAGAGGTTTTGCTAAAAGCACTTGTCCCGGCGTTGTCAAACCCATAGGTCGTTGATGTACCGGATTTGGTTGTATGGCTGTCATTACACAGAGACACATTTTCTTCCGAAGTCTGATAATCGAAAGCGGAAGAAAAAGCGAGATTGAAGGCCCTTACACCCTGTTTCTCTCTTGTCCTATGTGCTGCCTGCATAAGGCCTTTTGCCCTGTTATCCAAGACACTATACTTTTTATCGTCGATCAGTTTCCTTTCAGCCTGAATACCTGCCGCCCATTCCTTATGCTCAATCTTCACATGGAACCCCGGAGCGAGTCCGAGATAAGACAATTTGCCATTGAACTCAGGAATGTCAGGCACGGCTCCTATGCTGTAGAATTCCTCCCACGCGCTATCGGAAGGAAGCATTCTGAACAGAGTCGGAATCATGCTGGCAAGATCCTTGTATTCGCCTTCGGCTACTTCACGTAGCCTTTCATCAAGCAGTCTTACAAACTGCGAGCTATCTAATGGTGATCCCATATTAATTTCCTCCTATTGATCTTATTATTAAGCTCTTGATACGTATGCCCCGAAATGGTCAACCGCAAACATGAATTCAACGAATTCTTTTCCGGCTTCGCGCAAGTCGAGGCGTAAAATACTAATTGCCAAACGAGCCGTACCAGTTGCTATTGGGGCATCGTCACAATCAATCCAACTTGCTGTTGTATGATCAAGCCTTATAGTTGAGTGACCGTATGGACGCATAGGAACCATAACAAACGTATCGCCAATAGCTATATCAGCTATCATTGCGTTGTCCCATGTATGAACAGTAGCAGAGGTACTGGTAACTATCCTATATGCACCAGCATTTGCGCCACTCCGACAATATATGGTATGCAAAGCTACTGCGCCTAGAGTATAATCATTGGCATTGGTTGTGATCCCTAACCCATCGCTTGACGTATTGGTAGCAGTCAATAAAGCCGGTGCTGTAGCAGCATCTGTCGCCTTGAGGGGTGCCCTTAGAACTGCTGATGGCGTGATAATAGCTACCTTTACCATCGGCACCGGATCGCCTTTCCCCCACGGGCCTTCAACCCCATAATATTCAATCGAAGCTCCGTCATGGGCATCAGCGGCGGCAGGGGCAGTTATTATTTCACACAACTCAGTGGTATCCCACACCTTAACTTTCCTGTTTGACCCTATGATAACTCCATATGGTACGCCGTGATTGGTATTACCAGCAATTCCAGCATCGTCAGCAAAGACTTTTACACCTTCATCAAGAGCACCCTGCCCCGTTTCAACTATGCCACCGCCATAAAGCGTTCCACCTGCTACCTCTGGCACCCAGATAGTTTGGGGGCTACCTTGTGCTATTGTTATTCCCATGATTATTTCCTCCTATTAATCTTATTATTAAGCTCTTGTTGTGTATGCGCCGAATTCACCAATATCAAACGTGAACTCAACATACTCTTTTCCAGCTTCACGAAGATCCAACCGCAGAACATTAATTACTCTTACATCGGTGCCGTTAGCTACTGGAGTGGTACTAACTTCGACCCAAGTTGCCACCGAATTAAATTGTATCGTTGAATGTCCGTATGGTCGTAGAGGAACAGATACATACGTATCACCTGCCGCTCCATCTTTTGGCATTGCCAAATCCCATGTCGAAGTACCTCCAGTACTGGTATCAGTGCGTATTCTATAACAACCGGCATTCTCTCCAGTCCGGCAGTATATAGTGCCCAAAGCTGCTACATTGGTAAAATCACCAACGCTAGTTGTAATTTGAGTACCGGTCGAGCTTCCTGCTGTAGCGGTCATTACAGTAGGCCCTGTGCCATACGCCGCATTATAAAGAGGCGCACGCAGGGCAGTATCAGGCGTGATAATAGCTACCTTAACCATTGGTATTGGATCACCCTTTGAATAAGGGCCTTCAACCCCAATATATTCAACTGCCGATCCATCATGGGGATCAGCCGCAGCCGCCGAAATAATCGTATTACATTTATACGTACTATTCCATGTAGGAGTTTTTAAATTAGTACCTATAACAACACCGAACGGTCTGTATTTGTAAGTAGTATCCTGTTTCGCACTTCCAGCAGCCACAGGTAACATAATTACCCCTTCATCAAGAGCAGTTATGCCATGCGTGACAATGCCACCTTCGTAAATTGTTATGGTCGGCACCTTTACCGGCACCCAAATCGCTTGAGGGCTTCCTTGCACTACCGTTATTCCTGGCATAATTATTCTCCCTCTATTGTTAGTTTCTAATTAATAATCTCCACGATAATTTTTCGTCCCGCAAAATGAACAGCCTGAACCTACAACTGGCTTATACCTGGTAGAACTCCAAGCACCGCCATTCGCCTCACACACTGTCTGGGTATCTCCATGAGCACCGACACAGTGGAAAGCTTCGTTACCGTACTGGTCTACCTGTGTATATTCCATGGCCGTAACGCCATGTCTACTGTCAGGGCCACCAAGTTCGTCTCTCTCTACATCGCAGACAAAACCGCAATTCCAACAACGATAATACTTGCCATGATCTCTGCCATCGCCTCGAATGTCATTGCCCCTCAAGGGGATGGTCTTACTGTCCCTGGGAAGGCTCCGCTGTTGTCCTGCCCTAGCCCTCATTTGTCAGGCCCATTCTTCCTTTGCCATTAAGGGCTTTTTTCACGGATTCATCACTCATGCCAACCTTAGAGACAAAATCTTTTGCATATTCATCTAGTTTGGGGAGTGGTGTGTCCGTAACTATTGTTGGTTCACCGTCTGACCCGACTCCAAGGGGACCCTTGGGATCTTTGCCTTTAAGCGGAGTATCCGGTGATTTACCACTTAACTTCTTCCTATAAAAAGCCCTGGATGCCTTGAGATAATTCATCTCGGCATCGAGGTCTCCATTATCCGTATGTTTAAAGTTAAAATTCTGCTTTAACTCATTCATGACCTCATCGTAGTCTTCTTCTTCTTTGAATTTACCAAATCCGGTCATATACTTTCGATCATACCCCTTTTCGCGGTTTGCCTTTTCCTTGTCACGTTTATCCATATATTCATCCAGTTCCTTGCGTGTTGTGGGGATAAAGTCTCCATCAAGTCCTGTAATATCAGGATCATCATTCTCAATCTTTCCCGGACCTGCATCCAGGAGCATGTCTATCTTTTCCTCCACGGAGGTGAATTTATCCTCCAGGCCCTTGACTTTTCTACCGAGCGCAGAGCTTTCCTTATGCTCATCCAATTTATCTTTGTCTATCTCTGTATCTTTTTTGACCTCAACCTTCAAATCCGTGTCCGGATCAATTTTGGTTCCATCCGTATCTAAATTCTCATCTGCGAGTTTACTGAGCTGTGCATCGACATCTATCTTTTCCTCTGCCATAATCTTTATCCTTCCTTTAATCTGGTTAGGTTTTGATTATATGAATTTATTTTATCCCGGAATTTGGTCAGAAGTTTCTTGCATACCCTATAATCCGCCCTATCCTTATCATCAGCTTTCTCTTCTACGATCTTTTCAAGTTGTTCCTCAGCTAATAAAATAAGATCTGATAATATCTCTTTCCCTACCGGGGTTTCCCATGCCTGAATAAATTGTCTTTGCCTGCCTAAAACCGAAAGTAATTTGGATGTAGGGGTCGATCCATGTTTTTTCCCATATTTCTCTATATCATCGAGTAATATACTTTCCTGTTTAATATGCACCTGCCGCCTCCCTCGTTGCTGTCTCTCCCAGAGATGCCTGGACTCCGTATTGGTTCGATGGCATTCCCTGATATGCTACACCTTCCGGACTTCCCCCACCCTGGCCTTTTGGTGTAATTCCGACATCGGTTCCTAAGAATGCCTCTGCAAAGTTCACATATTCATCGCCCATCAATTCACATATCTTGTTGAAGATGTAGTTAAAAATATGAACGGTGTCGGGATGTTGGATTCCAATAACCCTGCTTAGAATCGTATCCCACATGCGGAGTTTGGCTAATTTGGATTGCTCTGATTCGATGGATTGAGAAAGAGGCTTATAGGTATAGTCCATATCGGGATTAAAATCGGATACCTTGTTTCCCATCAGTTTTACGCCGGTCTCGGGCTTTGCGAAGGTATATGTCATCTGTTGGATCATCCAATACAAGGGAATCAGAAAGGTATATTCAAATGTCATACTCTTGTAATTTGTCCTGTTATTTGTCTTGCCCTCGGCCCCCACAACTGCTGTTGCGGTTGTACTTGCCTTTCCTGGTAGATCTCCCATTGTAGTGGGAAAGACCGCCATGGCCTGATCCATTTTGTTCGTAAGAACTTGAATTTGTGCCAATGCGCCCTGGATATCGTCGCTTATCTTGAATTCTTCAAGGTCAGCCGGATTTTCCAATTCGATAGTATGTTGTGGCTCGAAATAGATCGTTGAATTATCCTCTACTGCATGTCTGGAACCCTTCATAGTGGGTAACGTGGCAAGCATCACCCTGTCATTACTGACGTTGAAGGTATCGTCTATGCCCTTCGAGATTTCCCTGGCATACTTCCCATCGCCCATGCCCGAATCCTTTGTAGGGTGGATATAGCAAAGCCCTCTTATGACAGGTTTATAAGGAACTCCGTTTGAATCCAGATAAGGTGTCGCATGAAAAGCAATTAAATGCTGCGTACTTCCACTTTTTGCGAATACGAGAACCATTTCAATGAATTCGGCATCGGAACGAGGTTTGCCATGACTATCTATGCCCGGTTTTACCCTTATCGGATATCCGTCAGCATCCTTCTCAAGAATCACGGCCCAATATTTTCCATATCTCTTGAGAATATCGAATACTTTCTTATCCGTGTAATCCTGTAGATTCTGAGGATCATCCTTATTGTAGGTTTCTCGGGATGTCTCTGTCTCCTCAGTAGTCTTTATCTCCTCAAGCAAATGTAGATTGAAATAACCTCCCTTTTCCTTATCCTGCTTCAATTCCTGCAAGGTTTTCTCTGACCTAATAGTCACAAAGTCCTTTTGCTGTAGGGAATAGACATATTTATTATCGGTAAAAACATTTCTGGGATCTAATATCTCATAATTGAATCTGTCTATCACCGGAACCTCGCCAAGAACTTCCTCCTCTAATATCTCCCTGGCCGGCACCTGCGTCTCTCTGTCTATGATTGTGTCGCCATATACGTCTATGGGAAGTTCCACCACATTCCGCTTGATGCCTATAACATCCTTTTTTGTCTTTTGCTCCCACCAGCAGTGAGCATAGACATCGCCGGAAAGATGGTTATTCAGTTTGCCCCTGACAAATTTGAAATAATGGTATAAATGTTTCTGGTTAAGAGTCCTATTTATGAGTTCCTTGGTAGCCTTGGCCGCATTTATTGCCTCTTCACCTTCATCTTCGATATAGACCTCTACAAAATCCCTGGTCTTGAAATATTGAGCCACATCCAGGGCCATCTGGGTGGCGACATGGGAGAAAAATTCAGGTAGATGGATATCGCTCATCCAATCATATTCCTTCTCTGGCCTGTTGGCATCGAGAAGATCCACATAGACCTCGAAGTCTTCATTGTCCTGTTGGCGATTGGCCTTGGCATTCTCATACTCGCCTGTGAGGAGATTGCCTATGATCCTTGCCTCTATCACCTCATCGAACTTATGTTTTACTTTCGGTCTGGGCATGGTCTCCTAAATAAAAAAAGCCCCACTGGATTAACTCCAGCGAGGCTCTGCTAAACCTTGAATATCAAAGCGTGGCTAGTCGAATCTCTAAATGTTAGTTATATATCTTCGCCTTTAATTATCCTCTCTAATAAATTTGCGAATTGTCTTATAGACCTGATAAATGCTTTCAATATTTCTTTACTCTCTTTTTTCAAAGTTATCCATAAAAATAATAGTTTGTCAAGTTTTATTTTTCAACAGTGCCATAAACCGCACACCAATCTATAAAACCAGCCTGAAATTGCCAACGTATACCGCCCATATGACATTTTATAAAAAGAAACCTTTTCAATCTTTTAGCAATCCTTATTCCATCTGCTTTACCAGGGGTAAAAGAGAATAGACTGTCAATTAAACAATAAGCCTCACTATCCGAGCCATCCGTAACTTCCTCACATCTATATTGATACCAATGTTTCATTTTTTGCATCCTCTTTAATATCTTCTATTTTAGGTGAAAGACAGGAATCAAACCTGCTCGGCTAGCCAGCCGTTTTTGACGCTACGTAACATCAATGCCTATCTTGACATCTTCCACCTAATGGGATTGTCTTGATAAGATTTAGTCATTTTATCCATACCTTTTTAATTGAGAATGCTTATCCAACACTTTCAGGCGCGCATAACCTCTCCATCTGTCTTCCTGATTCATAATCTCCGGTTTTACTCTCCAAACTATTGTTGCTCTCGAGGTATCTCTAAGTCCTGTTATGTCATTATTAATAGATTCTTCAATAAGTTCCATTAATGTAATCTGTGCATGATCATACCTAGAGCATGTACCGGTTTTAATTTCATTAAAAATAAAGCACTCGGATAAATGGTTTGGTGGCATATGAGTTACAAATGGTGGGATCATATCAACATCGGCATCAAAACCTCCACAATTGCATTGAACAACATCACCAAACATAGAATTGATGGCCTTATACCAATCATCTAAACTAACATTATTGTTAGGAACCATTCGATTCATTGTTCCTATCTCCTCCCCTGGAAATAACCGGCCCCCCTCTCCTCACGCGGTATATTCCTGCGAGGTTTGAAGGCCGGATGTTTGAAAAGGGCCTCCCAAACAGTATTGAAATGTGACCATTTTTGTTGCGGTTTATTCTTATCCCCCTTCACCATAGCCATTTTGGTATCGGTATATTCCTCCCACCTCCACATCTTTATGGACTTGGCCGATAAAACACAGGTATTCAATATCCATATCGTAGGTAGATAGATCTCCCTGCCGTCCTTCATCCTCTTATTGTTAAAAGGTCTGCCTACTTCCTTGGCATTCTTCAGTCTTTTCCTTATCTCATCCCTACCCTTCTCTCCCTTAGTATCCCAGCACTGCCAGTAACTATTTAGACTGATACCTTCCTTCTTTAACTCCCAGAACTCCCTGTTTATGTCATCCCGGATCGTTATCTTGTCTTTCTTGATCTCCTCGGACAAAGGATCTATCAGATTCAGTATAAACTTATAACCTGCTGTCATCACGGCAAAGTCCCTGCATATCTCCGCCGTGGTGAATCTCTCCGGGGATGGGTTATATTCCTTCCAGATGAAAGCCTCGTTTTGGGGTGACAGAGATATACAACCACATGCCCAATTCGTCTGGGGATGGTAATCTATTCCCCTGGCATGTGTCCAGTCAATAGGTATCCCTTCCGGGAAATACTCGTTTTTTTCGATGAAATGAGCAGGATACTCGAAGCCCTTAAATATCCTGCCTTTAACTTGCTTATGGACTCCATATCTTCTCGTTGCCACGATATCGGGATCTTCATAAATGCTCATCTTCTCTTCGATGGCCTCTATGGACAAAGTCGGATTATCATCACTAGCAGCCTGTATCACGGCTATAGGAGTTTTATTATCCGTCCATTCGATTTGTTCCGGTTTATAATCCTGGGTAGTAAGGTAATCACATACTGCCTGTGTTCGGATATATACCCGGGCCCGCTCGAATATCTCATCATAAGACCAGGAATTTCCAGAAATAGATACACACCCATTTCTTCTAATTACAACTGTTTTATTCTCTGTTGTTAGACACCATATATATCCATCATAATCAACTATTTCCTTATTCAACTGTTTAAAATGGGAATTAGGCCAAAATCTTTTACCTTGAGAATAAACCCAAACTATATGTCGAAATCCACCATGACTCCCTTTAATTATTCCTTTTTTGGCTAATCGTCCTAATAATGTGGCTATAAGAAGAAAATTATCAATTAAGGGTTCATTCTGAGATTGTGTAAAAACGATTCCACTATCTTTACGTCGAGAACCATCACCATCAGTCATAGTATCAAAAAGAATTTGTAATTGCCGTTGAGATAAAGAACATATAAGATCCTCTTTTATGCTCTTTCCGAATTCCAAACAATTTAAAATTGATTTCCGTAAATCATATGTTAAATTCCATCGACACATTATTCCAGAACCATTCCATTCTTTGCCCTCAATTACTGTATTACCATATTCTATGACATCTTTTCTGACACATTGAGGAAATGGTTTTGTTAATTTATCAATTTTCTTGCAATATTCTGGATAAGCTGTCAGGGATTGGTATATACAAACTTTATTATTACTTACTGAACCATCTGTAACTACCCAACCAATTAGTGCAATAAATTCATCTCCATAGCATAATTCTTTGTTATTTGCCAAATAATTTGTTTCTGAAACCATTCTTCTAATAATGTGTCTAGTATTAAGATTTTCTGTTTTTTCAAGATAGAGATCATTTTGTCTTCTATCATTACAAACCAACCATTTATGTTCAGGTGTCACTAAGGCATCAAATGTCTTACTCTTTAGTTGAATCATTTTCCCATGATATTTTTCAAGATAAAATCCAATAATAGATTTCCATTCAAGTAGATTTTTGCTAATATTACAGGTTAGCAATTTATCTGAAAGTAAAATTTCGTCATACTTTTTCCATCCTCTATTTGTTATTATCTCTGTCTGCTCATCAAAACAAAGTTTGTTGGCAGGTGTCAGCGAAATTAGAAGATCTCCGTTCTCTGCCATTAACCTTGGTAATTGCTCCTCATGGAAGTCATAAGGGGCCTCTTCATCCTCCCAGACACTCATTCTCTGCTTACCTGCCGTACTCGCAACCGTCTGGCTATAAGCTACTAGCTCGACTATGATATCTTCTCCCTTATATTGCTGATCACAGAATACATAACCGATATTCGGATCACGGATAATCATTGCCATATTCCTGAAAGTAATGTCCCGCTTTATGAGGAAAGGAGGAAGCCACTTTTTAAACTCCGGATAGACAGTATTCTTGACTTCGGCGGATTGTCCGTCCTCACTAACATTGCTTTTCTCACCGGGTAATACCTCGGATGCGAATCTGAAGACCCGGCTACCTCTTTCGTGTATCTTTATTTCCGATTTACATTGTGGACAGATCGAATCTTTAGGCAGGGTTATCTTGTTGAATTTGTGGTTGTTAGGACACTCGAAATAAAGAACATTCTTCTCCGGCACGGGATGAGTACCCAAAATCCTGAGAACGTACTGATAAGCACAGGCAGATGTTTTCATGGCCTGATTGCCGGTAAAGAGAGCGATTATGTTAAACCTGAGCCTTATGAACTGGTTGAAGATCCAGGTGCGTTCATATCTTAGGAAATTGGAGAAGTTCTCTAACTCGGTCAGGTCTGGAGATTCTATTTCTTGTTTTTGGGCAAGTTCGGTAGGCATTATTTCTTTTTTTTGACTTTCTTTGGCAGTTCCTTAGTGCCTGCCTCTTTAAGATGACTTTTTAATTCCACCTTCGTCATCCCTTTCTTTATCTGCCTGGCGGGACCTCGGAGACCTCCCTTTATCTTCTTTCCCTTCTTAGCGGCGTAGGCCACGCCCATTGCGCCTCTCTGTTTTTCTGATACAACCCCTAAATCGGGGTATGCTTTCTATGTTTACAAGCTTTCCCCGTCATTTGGCATCACCTCCCTTTATAGTTAACACCCGCTCCTCTATCTTCTTAGTCAAATAAACCTCAAGACTGGTGATACCTTTACTTGCCGCCTTCTTTATCTCTTGCGATATAAGAAGTTTAGCAGTATTGAAGGCCCTGATCTTTAACCGGTCCTTTTCTACTTTAGTCAAGTGACCGTCTTTAGAGACAATCTTTAGATCCTTGACGGAAGTCTGGCTAAGATTCCCCACCACAACGCCCACTATTTGATCTATCTGATCCAGGGCAGACTTAGCGGCTTCTATCTTGACCTTCTGCTTTAGAAGGGCAATGCCCCAGCTTGCAAGGGCTACCAGGGCAACCCCTACCAGGGAAATTAGTTCAGGCCCTATTGCGAGTAGAATTGATTCCATGATATATCTCCATATTGTAGGTTAATGAGGAGGCCAGGCCCAGCCGCTGCATACCGAACCTGGCCCGGTGGAAGAAAAATAAGTAT
>SDBT01002580.1_pt1 | contig 31899 bp, 31 predicted proteins | sample 2277101 | NCBI WGS metagenome assembly SDBT01 (sample SAMN10404973, study PRJNA504765) | marine sediment metagenome | isolation source: marine sediment core GS10_PC15, 103 cmbsf | place: Arctic Ocean: Southern Knipovich Ridge | collected 2010 | reverse complement strand
GAGATTCACGGAGGGGGAACTGGAATTGGCCAATGCCGAGGTCACCAGAGATGATCTGGATTATGTTGTCAATCGCATCGGTCTTTTTGATGGAGATAACAGAGCAGGCTTGGAACGCACATTGCATAGAATTGCAGCTATTCGCAACAGATCAGGTGACATCGTTGGATTAACCTGCCGGGTCGGTCGGGCAGTATATGGAACGACGGATATCGTTAAGGATTTAATTGAAAGCGGAAAGAGCCTGCTAATCCTGGGACGACCTGGTATTGGAAAGACAACTATGCTCCGGGAAGCGGCCAGAATACTGGCAGAAAATAAGAGAGTTGTTATTGTCGATACATCCAATGAAATTGCGGGAGATGGCGATGTCCCCCATCCCGCAATTGGAAAAGCCCGCCGCATGCAAGTTGCTAAACCTTCTCAGCAGCATGAAGTTATGATCGAAGCAGTTGAGAACCATAACCCAGAAGTGATTGTTATTGATGAGATAGGCAGGGAATTGGAAGCCCAGGCAGCCCGAACGATTGCGGAACGGGGAGTTCAGCTGATCGGAACTGCTCACGGAAACACTTTGGATAACCTCCTGATTAATCCCACTCTGGCAGATCTGGTAGGAGGGATAGAGTCAGTCACATTATCAGATGAGGAAGCTAAACGCCGGGGCACCCAGAAGACAGTTCTTGAGCGGCGTTCAAATCCCACTTTTCATGTGCTGATCGAAATTCAAACACGGGACAGCCTGGCTGTTCATCAAGATGTGGCAACCGCGGTAGATTCCCTGCTCCGGGGTACACTCCTGGTACCGGAAGTTCGTTCCAAGGATGCCGATGGTGAGATAAAAATTAAAAAGACACCCATACGGCCAATGATGCAGAATATCGGCACTGATCCACATCCAGAGCGCGATTTTGAGGTTGAGGCTCCGTCCTGGCAGATTGACCGTGATAGTTTGGACACTCTGCCTATATTTACCTATGGTGTTGCCAGGGACCGCATGTTAAAAGCAGCCAAGAACCTGAATGTTCCAGTTTCTATAGAAAAACATGTCAAGGATGCCCGGATTGCAGTAACTCTAAAACATCATTACCGTGATAACCCAAAAGCAATTGCGGAAGCAGAAGAACTTGGCCTGCCCATTTATGTGCTGCGATCAAACACAGCCAAGCGAATGGAACATTTATTGAAGGATGTGTTTAATCTTAAGAATGGAACTCTCTCAAAATCAGATGAACAGGCATTACAGCAAACCCAGGGAGCTATCCAGGCAGTAATTAATGGGGAACGGTGGGTGGAACTTCCTCCTGCTTCCTCGTATATCCGCCGTCTTCAGCACCAGATGGTGAACCAGGCCAACCTGGTTTCTCACTCTTATGGAAAGGATCCCAACCGCAGGTTAAGGATCTTTCGGGAAGAAACCCAGCTCTAATTGGTCCTGATTTTATTCAGAAAAATATCCAGGTTTATTATGAATGTTACACGAGGAATGTTTATCACTTTAGAAGGACCGGACGGAAGCGGTAAAACCGGACAAATGGATATCTTGGCTGACGAGTTCATTGAGCGGGGTTATCCAATCCTGAGGACCAGGGAGCCAGGTGGAACATCCATCGGTGATCAAATCAGGGCAACGTTATTGGATCTAAAGAACACCTCAATGGTGGATCGAACAGAAGCTTTGTTATATCAGGCTGCCAGGGCCCAGCTTGTAGATGAGAAAATTAAACCTCATTTGGCAAGTGGAGGAATTGTCTTGTGCGACCGTTATGCCGATTCAACACTTGCCTACCAGGGATATGGACACAGAAACACGGTTGAATCTTTGCGAGGGATCATCCAGTATGCAACCGGAGGATTGATTCCGGATTTAACCATCTTGCTTGATTTAGCACCTGAGGTTGGTCTGGAACGCCGCCTGGCCGATGGCGGACTGAATCGCCTGGATGCATATGATATTGAATTTCATCACCGGGTGAGAGCAGGATACCTGGAGCTGATGAAAGCAAATCCAGATCGTTGGGTAATTATTGACGCCAATCAAGATTTTGATCAGGTTCAATCAGAAATTCGGGATATCCTGCAGCAAAGCTTTACTGATTGGGGATTTTAACAACGGGTTCAGGTCAAATAAGAATCATCAGGCCGGATGGATCAGGGATTATCAACTCCATCACCCCCTAGATCAGGAAGGTCCCTTTCAATTTCTTCTGGAGATTGCCCTTTTTCAAGACGGTCAACAACTTCATCGAAATCGGGACCCATATCTTCACCCAGTTCTTGGCTCATTTGGCGCATCATTTTACCCAATGTTTGGGGATCATCGTCCAGGCCGGCAAGTATTTCCGGATCGGCAAGAGCGTCGAAGCGATCTTCATCAGACCGGGCAACTCTGACAGGTTTGATGATGCGCTCTGGTTCCGGATGATCGCAAGCGGGGCAGGGGACAGGCCGAGTTCCATATTCCTGGTAGGTAAGGAATATTTCAAATTTATGGTTACAATTGATACAATGGAATTCGTATGTTGGCATACAGATCAAGTTTTAGGATTGAATACAAAGGCACTTTCCAATTATACTGGATAAGGATTATTACACATGAGTAATGACTCCCAGGTCTCACCATTTTTGCTGAATCCCCCGAATCCGCTGTTAATAGTCATTTCGGGACCATCAGGAGTTGGTAAAGATTCAGTTCTGGAAGAAATGAAATCCCGCGGACTGCCATTTCATTTTGTTATCACTGCTACAACCCGGGCTCCGCGACCGGACGAGATGGACGGCAGGGATTATTTTTTTCTAAGCCAGGATGATTTTGCAAGAATGATTGATGAGGGAGAACTGCTCGAATACGCAGTGGTATATCAAGACTATAAAGGAATTCCCAAGTCACAGGTCAGGGAGGCGCTTGCCAGCGGGAAAAATGTCATCATGCGCATTGACGTCCAGGGCGCTGAAACAGTTCGCAAGCTTGCAAAGGACGCGCTGATGATTTTCCTAACTCCTCAGAACGAGGAGGAATTAATCAATCGGCTGAAGAACCGGAATACGGAAACTACGGAAAGTTTAATGCTGCGCATTGCCACTACGCGCCAGGAATATAATAAGGTCGGCATTTTTGATTATATTGTTGTTAATAAGGATGACCAGCTGCATGAAACCGTGGATATGATTGAAGCTATTATCAAAGCGGAACAACAGCGGGTCAATCAACGAGTTGTGGAGTTATGAATCAAGATCCTTTATCAGTTTCATCTGAAAACTATCCAGCCAATCAACAAATCATTTCCAAATTACTCTCCGAGATATACAACCGGTACCGTCTGGATTTGTCAAAGGACCCGGTAGCCCAGGAGAGGATTGAAAAAGCTGTTCAAAAAGCCCGCCTTGAGTTGGAGACAAAAGCTGAGGCTGAAATCAATCTGCCATATATCAGCGCTAATCCTGCCGGCCCGATACACCTTGTGAGACTTCTTACACGGGCAGATTTTTTAATGGCTAATCATGGAAATAATCTCTCTGAAGAAATCCCTGCCCCAGCCTCCCTTGATCAGGAATCCCCTCCCCAGCGGATAAGAATTGAGCTTCCCGAGCGAAAACCACTGGTTACAATGGCTTTGATGGTGATAACTATCCTGATATATCTTGGACAGTTATTGACTGATATGACCATTGGTTATGATCTGCCGGCAGCCCTGGGTATGAAATCCAATGAACTGATCATCTCAGGACAGTACTGGCGATTGGTGACCCCGATGTTTCTGCATGGATCAATCATTCACCTTGGTTTTAATATGTATGCCCTGAATATTCTAGGAAGAAGGGTCGAGCGATTTTTTGGTTCGATAAGATTCCTGGGTTTGTATCTGGTCGCAGGTATTGCTGGCAATGTGTTTTCATTTTTTTTCACTTCAGCCCCATCACTTGGTTCGTCCACAGCAATTTTTGGTTTACTGGGCGCCGAGGGAATATTTATCTATCAACATCGAAAGTTGTTTGGAGAGCAATTCCGCACAGCTCTAAGGCAAATCATCCAGGTTGCCGCAATAAACATTCTGATAGGATTATCCCCCGGGATTGATAACTGGGGACATATCGGTGGGTTGATCGGCGGGGCTGCCTTCACCTGGTTTGGTGGCCCGCTGTTTTCTGTAATTAATTCACCTCCGGTGTTGAAATTGGAGGATCAGAGTTCTTCAGATCGGGCTATATTGACCTTTGCTATCCAGATAATTGGGCTGATCGGTCTGGTTATCTGGATAATTCAAATCAGGATGTAATGTATGTCAGGGGAGTTTATGATGATCGACTCCCGAAGATGGCTGTTTTGGTGTTATTGACTGAGGTTTTACCAGATGGTAAAATCTTCCGGCGTCTTTTGCGTTGTACCCTTCGCACAGGATGATCCTAATAATCTAAAAAGGAGAAAGGGCTAGCTACTATGAAAGTATTATTACTGGAAGATATTTATAAATTAGGTCGTGCCGGCGACGTGAAGAAAGTCGCTCCCGGTTATGCCCGCAACTACCTGATGCCGCAGGGATTAGCCATCCTGGCAACCCCCGGAGCGGTAAAACAAGCCGGACGTATCACGAAACAGGGCGAAGTTAAACGCGCCAAGGTTAATCAAGAGCTCGGTGGTGTATCAGAACAGCTTGAAGGGAAGCGTTTCGTATTCGCAGCCAAAGCCAGTGAAACCCGCCGTTTATACGGCTCCATTAATGCCCAGATGATCGCTGAAGTTGTTAGTGAAGAAATCGGGGTAACAGTGGAACCAAAACAAATCGAGTCTCAACCTCTGCGCATGATCGGCAAACACACCGTGTCTGTACGCCTGACAATTGACCTGATTCCGGAGATAGAGATCATTGTTCACCGGGAAGGGGAATCGATTGAATCTGCTCTTGAAGAGGAAGAAAAAGCTGCTCTATTGGCAGAAGAAGCCCTGGGTGAAATCCTGGAAGAGGAAGCCGCAGTTGATGACGAGAATGCCATCCCAGAAGTTGAACAGACTGATGAGGCTGATATACTTGAAGAGGACGAGGCCGAGGCAGAAACTGCACAGACTGATGAGGCTGAAATATCTGAAGAGGATGAGGCCGAGGAAGAACTTGCACAGACCGATGAGGCTGATATACCTGAAGAGGATGAGGCCGAGGTAGAAGCTGAAGAAGAAGAAACCGAGTAATTCTCAAGCATCCTGTTGAAAATCAAAACCGGTCTGAAATCAGCCAACCAGCTGGCCAGACCGGTCTTTGTATTGACTTATGTCAGAAGATAACCGAACAATTGGCGAGATTTTAAAACAAGCCCGGGAGGAACAAAAGCTTTCCCTGGACGAGATTGCTTTATTAACAAAGGTGCGGCTGAAATACCTGGCTGCAATTGAAGTAGATCATTTTGATATTCTTCCTTCAACGGTCCAGATCAAGGGGTTTGTACGCTCATATGCCCAAGCACTAAATCTGGACCCTGCTCCGCTGCTTTCCAGACTACGATCATCGCTTGATATCGATAAGCTGCAGGATTCGGATATTCCCCTGGTTTCCTCACCACCTGTGATTGCTCAGGCAGCTCATCCGCTGGGAGAAATTGGGGCAACTCTGAAGAATCAACGGGAAAGATTGGGATTTTCAATAACCAATATTGAGGACCAGACATTCATTCCAGAGCGTTATCTACAAGCGATTGAAAACGGCAACCTGGATGAGCTCCCCTCAACTGTCCAGGGGAAAGGCATGGTAAAGAATTATGCTCAATTCCTGGGACTTGATCCAGAACCCCTCTTGTTGAGTTATGCCGATGTCCTGCAAGAACGACTGATAGAAACCCGTGACGATCCTGATCCCAGAACTCAGTCATCTCTTAAGGCAGCCTTTCGCCGCTTTTTAGCCAGTCCTACGATTCTATGGGTCGGAGTTGTTTTGCTGATCAGCGTCGTCTCGATCTGGTCGGGCTGGTTGATCTTTGGAAACAGAGATCCGGGAACAGATTCTACCCCCACCATTCCTGGCGTAGCGGATATTTTGCTGCCAACGTTCACTCACACCGTGATACCAGATGACATCGATTCTACCCCCGGAGATATTGAGATAGATATCTCTCCCACCCCGGGATCCAATGATTTTGATAACGAAGACCTGGTACCTACCCCAACATCTGTTATCACTGGTAATGAAAAGGTACAGGTACAGCTGATCATTATTCAGCGGTCCTGGGTGAGAGTTACGGTGGATAATATCATAGCCTTTGAAGGACGATTAGTTTCGGGAAGTGTTAAATTATTCGGGGGTGAATTGCGTATTGAAGTTCTGACCGGAAATGCCGGTGGAGTTGAAGTGATCTTTAACCAGCAAGATCTGGGTGCCATGGGTCTTTATGGAGAGGTAATAGATCGCGTTTACACAGCTGATGGTATTGCCACGCCCACTCCGACAATATCACCCACACCAATTCCTGTTGATACGCCCATACCTTCATTATCCCCGACGCCAACAGTAGAGCCGTAATCAAAAGTAATTCCATTTACCTGAACACTTATTATGAAAAAAGATTCCTTTCACCTGGTTTCTCTTGGGTGTGCAAAAAACACTGTCGATTCCAATTCCATGGCTCAGCTCCTTCAGGGGAAGGGTTTTTCAGCAGAAAATGATCCTGGAGAAGCTGAAATCCTTTTGGTCAATACCTGTGGTTTTATTGAGCCAGCCCGGGATGAGTCTTATGCTGTCTTGAGTGAGCTCGCTGCAGAGAAAAAACCCGGGCAAATGCTGATTGCTGCTGGTTGTTTGACACAGCGTTATGGGCAGGAAGTTCTCAGTCGGATTCCCGGGATTGATGGCATCTTGGGAACTCGCCGCTGGATGGATATCCTCAGAGTGGTTAGTGATTTGCGCCAAGGCGGATTCCCCCAGCCTTATTATCATATACCGGATGTCCTTACTGTTGGCAAAGCGCCGGGAAATATTGTTGGTGCCCACATTCAGGGGGGCAGCGCCTATTTGAAAATTGCTGATGGTTGCCGTAGGCCCTGTGCTTTTTGCGCCATCCCCAGCATTAAGGGAACAGCTGTCAGCCGATCATTGGATGAAATCCTGGCTGATGCGCGTTATCTTCAAACCCAAGGTGTCAGAGAAATAAACTTAATTGCCCAGGACACCACAGATTATGGTCATGACCTTGGTCAAAAGGACGGCCTGGCAGATTTGTTGAGTGTTATCAGCTTAGCTGTGCCTGAAGTAGATTGGATCCGCATTTTATATTCATATCCGGGATATATCACAGATCGGTTAATTGAGGTTATGGCAGAGAACGTTCAAATCCTGCCCTATATTGATATGCCTCTTCAGCATGCTGATCCAGAGGTGTTGAAGAAAATGCGCCGACCCGCTAATATGGACTGGGTCTATAAAACAGTGGCCAAACTCAGGGATCAAATGCCCCAGCTGGCGTTAAGAACCACCTTCATTGTAGGTTATCCCGGCGAGACAGAAAAAGCCTTTAAAACTTTACTAGGATTTATTGAAGAAATCAGATTCGACAGGATTGGTGTTTTTGAATTCTCTTTCGAACCCGGCACATCTTCTGAACCCCTCGGCGACCCTATTCCATCTGATGTAAAGAAAGACCGGCTTGAGCAAATCATGGTTTTACAGCAAAGAATTTCTCTGGAAAAGAACCAGGCTCTGGTTGGAAAAATCCTTGATGTGTTAATTGAGGGACATGGTGCAGTAGAGGGTTCAGACGAGATAATTTCATTGGGAAGAAGTTATCGGGATGCTCCAGAAATAGATGGTATGGTAATCGTTGAAGGAGAGCTTCCAGCTGGAATGATCTCCCAGGTTGAGATTTCAGGGGCAATGGTATATGATTTAACCGGTATTCCCGCTCCCAGAATAACTCAGATGTAATTGGAGTTACAGCAAAGGTATCGTCTAGAGCATATCGACATGCTTAAAACACTATCTGCAGATGAAAATAAATGAAAGATTGGCATGAAATTCGAGTTAATTTTGCCCTCAAGGCAGTTCAAGATGCAGTTTGTCTGGCTTCTGACATCCAGAATGAAATGGTGTCGGGGGCAATAACAAAGGATGACCGTTCTCCAGTAACAGTTGCGGATTTCGCGGCCCAAGCGGTTGTCGGATATATGTTGGAAAATGCTCTGCCGGGAGCTCTATTGGTTGGCGAAGAACAGGCAGATGTTTTACGATCCCCCGCTGAGCGAGAGACCCTGGAAAAAATTACTAATTTTGTGAAAAGGCTCATCCCGGGTGTCTCTCCTGAAAGAGTCTGCGATTATATCGACCGGGGAGTTGATAACCCGGGAAAGAATTATTGGACTCTGGATCCAATCGATGGAACGAAAGGTTTCTTGAGGGGAGCGCAATATGCCTGTGCCCTGGCTTATGTTGAGGATGGTGTTGTCCAGCTTGGCGTATTGGGTTGTCCAAATATCACTCCGGATTTGAAGCAGGAAACCAATGGAGAAGGCTCAATATTAATCGCCGTCAGGGGAGAGGGTAGTTGGATCTCAACCCTAAGGGGAGATCTTTCACTCGATCAGTTCAGAGTTCTGGCTGTCTCCAATAGCTCCAGGGTTGAAGATGCCCGGTTGATGAGGTCCTTTGAGTCCGGTCATACCAATACCTCCCTGGTAGATGCTTTTCAGAGTGCTTTGGGAGGTTTGGCTGATCCTGTCAGAATGGACAGCCAGGTTAAATATGCTCTTCTGGCTGCTGGCGAAGGCGAAATATATCTCCGTCTTTTGTCCCCGGACCGGATGGATTACCGGGAAAAAATCTGGGACCAGGCTGCTGGATCCATCATTGTTGAAGAAGCTGGAGGAACGGTCACTGATCTGGACGGGAAAACTCTCGATTTTTCCCAGGGAAGAACACTCAGGGGGAATAGGGGGATTTGTGCCAGTAATGGCCTGCTGCATAACGAAGCTCTGGAAGCGCTGAGAGCTATAAAAGCCTGATTATTGATAAAAATTGGTGCAGCCCTTCCGGTATACCAGGTTTACCTTCCCGGGGTGGGTTCTTATGGAGATTATTTTGGCAAAAATTAAATACCCCCGCAGATTATTGATCCGATCCGCTCTAAAGGGGTTGATCAGCGCAGCTCTGCACACCTTCTCAGATTTTGAATTGATTGGTGAAGAGAACATCCCTGATCAGGGTCCCTTGATCCTCACGGGCAATCATTTCAGTTTTTCAGATTCTGTGGCCATGCTGCATATAGCGCCTTCTTCTATTGAAATGTTTTCAGGAGCAAACCCGGCTTTTACACCCTGGTGGGGCAAGCTCTTACCCCGCTTATGGGGTGTCTTTTTTGTTTACCGGGGAACTGGGTCCCGTCAGGCGATCCGGGATGCGGAATCCGTTTTAGATCAAGACGGTTTTTTTGGGATCTTTCCAGAAGGCGGGGCCTGGGCTGAGATGATCCGTCCTGCCCGTCCGGGAGCTGCTTATCTGGCAGCCAGAACCGGGGCTCCCATTTTACCGGTTGGTTTTATCGGGTTTAATGATGTGTTGCCGTTGAGGTTTCGGGATCAGAGTAAAGTGACCATCAGGGTTGGAAAAACCTACCAGCCGGAACCGGTAACTGGACGGGGCCGTGAGCGCCGCCGGCAATTGGACGAACTGGGTGATCGAATTATGAAGGAAATTGCAGTCTTGCTTCCGGATCACTTAAGAGGGAAATATTCAAGTGATCCTGCAGTGAGGGAAAGCGCCCGGGAAGTAGAAGCTTATCCCTGGGAGACTGCCTCCTGGGATGAAGTTTGATCGGATACCAGATTAGAAAATGAATTGAGACAGGTAATAGATGGCTGTCAATCCTGCAAAACTGAAGATGGATGTCAGGCTGACAATTCCAACTGTTTCATTAACTTTGTAATCATACCTTTCCGCAAAAACCACCAGAGCAATTGCAGCAGGCATGCCATTTTCAAGCAGCAGAAATTGGCTGAGATCTGGGCTGCCGGGAAGGATAATCCGGATAGTGATCCAGGCGATCAAAGGCAGTCCAATAATTCTAAACACTGAATATAAAAGGGAAGGCTTTATAATTTCTGGAGTAAACCGGTCATAGATGAACATGCCCAAGACAAATAATGCCAGAGCGCTGGCTGTTTGCCCAACCAGATTAAGGGAGAAGTTCACTGCGCCCAACTGAATTCCGAACAGGGAAAAAACCACACCTATTAGTATGGAAATAATCAAGGGATTAGTGAAGATCTTAACCAGGAATCCCCGACTCTGGTCCTTTTTGGTGGCGTATTCCAGCAGAGAAAGCGTGCTGATAATACCCACTACTCCAAATAAGGAGGCAGCCAGGATGGAAAGCTCCAACCATCTGCCATCCTGAAAGGTCTTAAAAAAAGCTACACCGAAAAAGGCATAGCTTCCCAGGCTGATAGACAGGCTGGAAAGGATATATGTGTCCCGGGACAGTACCTTGATCCACTTCAATACCAGCAGCAGCCCCAGGAGCAGGATGGTGGGCAGGACAGTTCCCAGGACAAGGTTGAGATTGAGGGAATACAGGTCCAGGTTGGAAATTTTCACGAAGAACAGGGCAGGTAGGGCGAAATAATACACAAAAGATGAGAGGGTCTTTGCGTGCTCTTCCTTAAAGACACCCAATTTTCTACTGAAGATGCCCATCAAGACAATAATTAAAATAGTAAATAAACTGGTCAGGACTTCCATTGTTTATAACTTTAATTTATATCCTGGATGATAGAATCGTTGGTAACTAGGCGGAAATTATACCTTCAATTGTGCCTTCCAGGTCTGACCAAAGAGATCTCTAATAGACCTCTAAGATATAAAAAGGACCCAATCTTTTTCTGATTGGGTCCTTTTTATCGATACTCACTCAGATTATTTGACACAGAAGCAGTGGTAGATTAGACTCCAATCTTTTTGCATCTTTTGATTGGAACCGGCCACATATATCCAGGAATCGGGATCCTGTGGTGAATCCTCTTTTGCGCGGCTGAATAACGAACAAGCTCCTCCCGCTGCTGAACATCCATCATTAGTGCACCAGACCTCTGTTTTTTGCGCCTCCACGAGCTTTTCATTGTATTTACATACACCTGAGCCGCAAATAGTCCAATCATCATCTAAAACAGTGGCTGCCAAGGTATAAGGCGAGTCCACCATATATATCGGATCGCTAACAAGGATTGTTAGAGGCTCTGTTGGATTTGCTCCATTTACATCACCGCCTACATCTTCTGGGTCATAGGCTGCGCTGGTCATAAAAGAACTTACCCGGAATCCGGGATTGTCGACAGAGAAATCTCCTGAAGGGATTAACCAGAAAATTGAGTTCTCATAAACCACAGCTCTGGCGTCAGACATTACCGGAGCCCAATTTTCTCCCAGAACCGATACAGTCCAGATTTGATCTTGGTGGTACCAATCAAGAATATACCATTGATCCGAATTTTGCCAATAATCCCAGTTATAAGGATCCATGTATTGGAAATTATTGTTAGGATCACCATCCGCGTCAAAAACGGCAGCGTATGTATAAGAGTAGTTTGGGTCACTTATAGGGATGGGTCCATCAAAGACTGAATAAATAACATGCCAGTTGTCCCCATTACTTTGTTCGGCTCCGTCTGGACAAGTTGTAAACCATGGTTGTCCGGCGGGGATGCCGTTATCACAAGGGAAGAATGAATCTGGCGGAGGACCTGACCAACTGGATGTATTGGTCAGCGTCAAGTATCCCCATCCAACAAGGTCAACTTGGGGCTCCTGCATACCGGGCACAAGGTCGTTAATTGAATAAATAAAATCTCCCTTGGTATCAACGTTAAATATTACTTTGGCCCGGTCGGCGTTGGTGGCGGCAGGATATAACATGTTGTAAAATGTATTAAAGGCGTCTAAGAAAGGATTGTTGAAAAGATCCTGAAAATTATCAGGCGTTTCGAGATCAACTTCGTTTTCTTCATCCTGATCACTACCGATATCAGCTGTATCAGCTTCTTCATCAACTGAAGGTTGTTCCACGCTGCCTTCCTGAGGGTCATCTAGACTGATAGTGTCGCTTGGGCGGGATAAAATACAAGCAGTGCTGGCAAGGAATAAGGCAAATATTACTAAGATTAAATACTTCTTCTTCATGATTCCTCCTTCAATAAAGGTAATGAACATCTTGCTCTTTTTAACCAAACACCCCATTATCTCTATGTCTGCAACCTAAAACAACATGGATTAATCGGCTGAAAGATTTCGTGCCCGGCAATTAATGATGCAATTTTCAAGTTTGATCTACCAGGAATAACAATATTTTTCCTTGGCTGCTTGACACCAAATAAGAGAACAGTGATTTAAGATAATAGTCTTTTTATATTTACCCCGGATAATGTAGGTAATGATAAGACCGTAGCGAAGGTGTAACATGGGAGAGGAGACATTGGTACACTCGTTCCTTCTAGTGTACCTAGGGAAATTAGCCATGTCAATAAATGCCACTATTCCTAACAAAGTTGAGAAGCCATTTCATGTATAATGCAACCATGGCTGATTTTAAATTTTTCCACCCTGTAACTGTCCGCTACGGCGATCTGGATCCCCAGGGTCATGTCAACAACGCTGCCTTTATCACTTACCTGGAACACACCCGAGTTTCTTATATCCGCCATCTAGGTTTGTGGGACGGCGTATCAGCCCTTGATATCGGTTTTATTCTGGCCAGGGTGGAAATGGACTACCGGGAACCGGTCCAGCTGACCGATTTGATTGAGGTTGGAGTCAGGGTTTCCAGACTTGGAAATAAAAGCCTGGTTATGGATTATCTAATCAGGGAGAGGGATGGTGCCCGGGTTTTTGCAGAAGGTAAAACTGTTCAGGTAACTTATGATTATCAGGAAAAAAACACCATTCCCCTGAAAGATTCCTGGAAGGAAACTATCCGGGAATTCGAAGGAAATTTACCAGCCTAACAAAAGGAGTCCTAGTAAAAGTTGACCAAATTTAAACAGACTGGTTTGCTTGATAGTTTTTAGGAGTTTTTGAGTGAAGAAGATTGATTTTGAGGCTGCCCGAAAACGCATGGTCGAAGGGCAGATCGCCCGCCGGGGCATTACTTCCCCCCGGGTTCTGGATGCGTTTTTAGAAGTGCCCCGCCATTTATTCATGACGGATAACCAAAAACCCCGGGCTTACCAGGATGGTCCCTTGCCGATTGGAAAAGGACAGACCATTTCTCAACCATACATCGTTGCTTATATGACCGATCAGCTCAAGTTGATTGGAGATGAAAAGGTTCTCGAGATTGGTACTGGTTCTGGCTACCAGGCGGCTATCCTGGGTAAATTAGCCCGGGAAGTGCACAGCATTGAAAGGCACCAGTCCCTAGCGAAGACAGCAGCTCAGCTGCTGAAGAAACTTGGTTATAAGAATATCCAGGTGCATCTTGGGGACGGAACTATAGGGCTGCCGGAACAGGCGCCTTATCAGGCGATCATGGTAACAGCTGCTGGTCCGGATGTGCCCCCTCCCCTGCTGGATCAGCTGGCCGAAGGAGGACGTTTGGTAATGCCCGTCGGGGCTCGATTTGGCCAGGTGCTGCGCCTTTGCCGTCGCGAGGGGGGATCTATTCACGAGGAAGAATTATCCCCGGTTGCTTTTGTTCCTCTGATCGGGCAACACGGCTGGAAAAGTGGATAAGCCACTGATAAGTAGGGGCGATCCACCGGGTCGCCCACAAATATGAATATAGTGTATTTACAGAGGGCGACTCCACGAGTCGCCCCTACTTATTATATAGTGGAGATTATCTTACAACCAATTCATGGTTGTAAGAACAACAGGACGTTTTTTGGTTTTGCTGTACAAAAACGAGCGAACAGATCGAACCAGTTCATTATGTAAATCCCCCTGGGTTTTCTCAACTATTTCAGCTACCTTTACCCTGGTTTGTTCGATAATATCATCTTCATCGGTTTTATATACAAAACCTCGCGAAATGATTTCCGGCTCTTCGTGCAGCTTTCCTTTGCTGTTCAAAACAAGGCTGATCAGCACAACTCCATCCTGCGCTAATTGTTCCCGCTCTCTCATCACGCTGGGTCCAATTTCACCAACTCTGGATCCATCTACAAATACGTAGCTTCCAGGAATACGGTCTTTGATTTGCATTTCACCATTTTCAAATTCAATCACCTGACCGTTTTCTATCACCAGGACATTATCAGGGTTAAAGCCAGATTCTTTAGCCAGAAAAGCGTGTTGTTTCAGGTGCCTCAGTTCTCCGTGGATAGGGATCAGGTACTTGGGGTTTACCATATTCAGCATCAAGATCATCTCATCCTGGCTGGCATGCCCGGAAACATGGATACCACCTGCCAGGGGTTCATAAATAACATTGGCTCCGCGCCGGAACAACCAGTTGATGGTCTTAAAAACAGCTTCCTCATTGCCTGGAATGGCGTGGGAGGAAAGAACGATTGTGTCGTCTTTGATCAGATCAAATTGTTTATTGGTTCCCCGGGCCAATCTGCCCATGATCGAGTAGGGTTCGCCTTGAGAACCAGTAGCCATCAACACCACATCTTTGGGTTTCATGTTGAGGGCTTCGTTAATTCCAACTTCGATATTCGAAGGAATCTTCAGGTAACCCAACTTTTTGGCCATCTTGGAGTTTTGTTTCATGCTGTAACCGACAAAGGCAATTTTCCGACCATATCGATCGGCGGCATCGATTACCTGCTGCATCCTGGAAACCAGGGAAGCAAAAGAGGCCACAATGATACGTCCCGGTGCAGACCGGAAGACCTTGTCCAGGGAGTCGTTAATGACCATTTCCGAAGGGGTCCAACCTGGTTTGTCAGCATTGGTTGAGTCTGCCAAAAGGGCGAGGACACCTCTGCCAGAGAACTCAGCCAATTTTGAAAAATCTGTTGGCCAGCCATCAACCGGAGTGGGGTCAAATTTATAATCTCCTGTGTGGACGATCAGTCCATCCGGGCAGCTGATACCCAAACCGACACTGTCGGGAATCGAATGGCAGACATGGAAGAACTCCACCTCAAAAGGTCCGATCTTTACCATCTCGCCAGCATGTATTTCCTTGATGTTTGTTTTGTCCAGCAGTCCTTTTTCCGAAAGGCTGACTTCAATCAAGCCCTTGGTCAACGGGGTGGCGTACAGCGGGATATTCAGATCTTCAAGGACATGGTGGATGGCACCGACATGGTCCATATGTCCATGGGTGAGGACCATTCCCCGAATGAGATCCTTATTCTCCCTGATATATTCATAATCGGGAATGATGTAATCAATCCCCAGCATATCATTGTCAGGGAACATCAAACCGGCATCCACGATCAGGATGTTTTTGCCATATTCATACACCATCATGTTCTTTCCGACTTCCCCCAGACCTCCCAGGGGAATAATTCTTAATTTACTTTTACTCATTTTTCATTTCCTTCATAAATCTCTCCCCCGCTTTTTATCGGGGAGAGTTTGTTCTAATATAATAAAATACCCGGTCCGTTATACCGGCCGGGCAGTGCTTTTGAAAACCTATTCTAGATTATATCTTTCGATAAAACGCAAATAAATATCTTCGTGGAGCAATTGCTCTGTAGCTGGATAAACCAACCAACCGGAATAGTCTCAGTATAGAAACCGGGCTAATTTTAGCACGGGAGTCCTGTTTTGTCAAAAAGATGTCCCGGTTTGACAAGCCTGCAGGGGATTCAGCCCGTCACCCTGGAGATCCTCCCAAAAGAGGTTTCACTGGAATAATTTTTCTTACCGTAATTTCCACCTGATGAATTGATATATTGATATAAAAAGCAGTGTGGGAAAAATCTGATCCACACTGCTTTTATAGATCTTTTAGGTACGATGATTTACATCATGCCGGGCATTCCGCCGCCCATACCGCCCATGCCTCCCATGGGCATATCAGCGTCGTCTTTAGGTTCGTCAGCTATCAATGCTTCGGTGGTCAGGATCATGGCTGCAATGGAGGCTGCGTTTTCGAGGGCGCCGCGGGTAACCTTGGCGGGATCGATCACACCAGCTTTGACCATGTTGACGTATTCTTCACTGAGGACATCATAACCGATCTGCAGGTCCTTTTTCTCTTCCTGCTGGCGGCGAACGTTTTCAAGAATTACGGCGCCGTCTTTCCCAGCGTTCTCAGCAATTTTGCGCAAGGGAAATTCCAGGGCTTTGCGTACAATCTGAACACCAACCTGGGCATCAGTATATTTCATTTTGAGTTTGTCAATGGCCTTGGTGGCATTGATCAGAGCTACACCGCCGCCAGGAACAATACCGGCTTCAACGGCTGCCCGGGTGGCAGACAGAGCATCTTCGACCCGGTGTTTCTTTTCTTTCAGTTCAGTTTCAGTGGCTGCGCCAACGCGGATTATGGCAACACCGCCGGAAAGTTTTGCTAAACGTTCCTGCAGTTTTTCGGAATCATAATCGCTGGTGCTGCTTTCGATCTCATTGCGGATTTGCTGGATGCGGCCCTTAATCGCGCCCCCATCTCCTGCTCCGCCGACAATAGTTGTGTCATCTTTGTTGGAGATCACTTTTTCGGCTTTGCCCAGATCTTCAACAGTGGCACTGTCTAATTTTCGACCCAGATCTTCAGAAATCACTGTGGCTCCAGTCAGGATAGCAATGTCCTGGAGCATAGCTTTGCGTCGATCGCCAAATCCGGGAGCTTTGATTGCCAGAACATTTATCATGCCCCGCAACTTGTTAAGAACCAGGGTGGCCAGGGCTTCGCCATCAATATCTTCGGCGATAATAACCAGGTCGCGTTTTCCAATCTGGACCAGTCGTTCCAACAGAGGAACCAGATCCTGGGCAGCGGAAATCTTGGAATCATGGATCAGCACATTGGCTTCTTCAATGACAGCTTCCATATTATCAGCATTGGTGACAAAATATGGAGAAAGATACCCGCGGTCAAACTGCATACCTTCAACGTATTCAGTTTCGAAAGCCAGGGTTTTGGATTCCTCAACGGTGATCACACCATCTTTGCCGACCTTGTCCATTACATCAGCGATCAGTTCACCGATGGAGCGGTCCTGGGCAGAGATGCTGGCAACATTGCCGATTTCTTCCTTGGTTGTTACGTCAATGGCGTTCTTACCAATTTCCTCGGAGACAGCTTTTGTAGCTGCTTCTATACCCTGTTTTAACAGCATCGGGTTTGATCCGGCTGCCAGGTTCTTCATACCTTCGGTAACAATGGAATGAGCCAGGAGGGTGGAAGTTGTCGTCCCGTCACCAGCGATATCGTTGGTTTTGGTGGCAGCTTCTTTAAGCAGCTGAGCGCCCATATTTTCAAGCTTATCAGCGAGCTCAACTTCCTTGGCTACGGTAACGCCATCGTGAGTGATAGTGGGGCTACCAAAACTTCGGTCAAGTGCGACATTACGCCCTTTGGGACCAAGTGTGGTGATAACGGCTTTCGCCAGTTTATCCATCCCGATCTGTAATTTTCGCCGGGCTTCTTCAGAGAATACGATTTGCTTTCCAGCCATAGATTTCAACTCCTTCCTTCTAAATATAGAATTCACAATATGTAAATTAGTGCCATTTCTCCTTCCGCAGAGCGGGCAAGGGCCTTTATGAGGCAAAGAGGGCTAGCAGTCATTTCTCTGGACTGCTAACTAGCGGAGACAATGATAACTTTCTTCGATTTGAAAGTCAAGTTTAGTCAAAATCTTTTATATGATTCTTATAATATTCTCAGATAGCTAAAGGAGGGTTCATTTGATCGGGGAAGGCAGGTATTTCAAGGAGCAGGGGTTTCTTCGAGTAGATAACAGATATCCTCATTCTCGGTCACGATGCTCATCAAAATTGGATCACTTCCAAAGACAGCTTTTAGCTCAGACAGGATTTCCAGGGCTTCCGCACAATAATTCTCTTCCGGCCGGCTGAGTGCCGCCAGAACTGATCCGTATCTGGCGAAATAATACGCGACATCAAAATTGATCAGATCTAGTCCCTGCACTGCGACACCGCCAACCTCGTTCTCCTCTGCAGAACATCCGACTACTGCACATTTCAGAACCGGTAGAGCTCCCTCATAATTTCTGGCCCTGACATAAATATCTCCCAGTTGTCCATATGTATCAGCATTGGTGGGGTTAATTGCAATAGCTTTTTCGCCGTTCACGGCAGCGATGAAAAATTCTCCATCCCTGGAGTAGGTTTTTGCGATGGCGATATAGGGAAGAGAATCTTCCACCCCGTTGGACTGGTTCACTGCAATGGCTTTGGCGAAATACTCCAGGGCGGTATCATAAACTTTCAGCGCCCGGTAAATGACTCCAATTCGGATATAAAGGAAAGTCAGATTGGGGTTAATCTCAGCCGCTTTTTCGAATTCCTCAATAGCGTAGCGGTACTCACCCAGGGATTCCAATACAGTGCCATATACCCGATGGGTATCCATAAGCTCAGGTCCCTGGTTAACAGCCAAACGGGCGTGTTCTTCCGCCTGGGCTTTTTGGTTTTGGTCTAGCAGTACTTCTGCGTAAAAAGCAAGAGCCAGGCTGTTATTTGGATCGAGAGTAATGGCCAGGTTTGCAGCCTGTTCAGCCTCATTGATCCAATCCTGTTTTTCCTCTTGGCTGGCTGCAGCGGAAGTTGAACTCCAATCCAATACCAGGGCTCTTATCGCCTGAATGGTGCTGTCATCAGGTGCCAAAGCCGCAGCATGCTGAATTTCCTGCCTGGCAAGAGATAATCTTTCGGTTCGTTCATCAGTTGTTGATAAAAGTGCTGAAGAATAGGTCAGTAACCTGGCTAATTCTGCCCGGACCTGGGCGTTATCAGGATGAAGATTCAGAACATCATAATAGGCATCTATAGCATCTTTGCCTTCAGGGTCATAAATTTTGCCAGCCTCAAAATAAGCTTCTCCTTCCAAAACCAGTGAGTCCACAGTTCGGGTCGCTGTTGGAGTAGGCAGGAAAAGGGGTTCAAATTGTCCCTCGGGATCATTGACCTGGTAAGAAAACCAGATACCCACCGCAATTAAAGAAACCAGGATGACAATCCGGTTGAAATTTAAACTCGGCTGCTTATTTGTGAATGAAGGTTTTCTTCCAGTAAGTCTTCGGTCCATAATTTTGGGTTTGGGTTATTTGAATCACTGGCAAATATATTGGGACAAACAGGTTAAGCCAGGATGAAAATATCTGAGCCCCAGATTTGTGTGATCAGGGGGCTGGGGTGATTTCAACCAGATTGGCTGTGCAGATCGCTAAACCTTCGGTGGCATTTATCACAGCTATTTCATCATCAGACACCTGGCTTAACATCGTTTGGAAAATCGGAATCGCCTCTTCACACATGTTCATCCGAGCCAGGGTGAGGCCATAGGCAGAAAAAATTTCAATTACCCTGGGTTTATAAGAAAGAGGTTCACCTTCGACAATATCGCCATTCTCAGTTATGCCTCCGCGAACTGCCAGGGATAAATAACTTAATGCCTGATCGTAATCCCGGTTTCTGAAATACAAGTACCCAAGATTTCCATGCATAAGAGGATCTTCCGGAGCATCTTTGACAGCTAGCTCTCCATACTGAATGGCTTTGTTATAAATCCCGTCCAACAGGTAAATACGAGATATTTCATAATCTGGAATTGGATTTGTAGGGTTGAGAGCATTGGCCTGACTGAATGATGTGACAGCTTTGTCATTCTCCTGAATCGCGTAATAACAATACCCCAGCATAAGGTGGAGGTTAGGAATGGCATTATTGATGTTCAAGGCACTTTGATATTCCCTGATGGATTCTCTGAAATTGCCCGTCCAATAGAGCACATATCCCCGGGCCCGATGGGTTTCTAACATGTTTGGACCCAACTCTAGCGCCTTGAGCGATTCTACAGATGCCAGCTCATAGTTTTGGGTGTCAATCAGAATCTCAGCATAAACTGCATGTGCCAGGGGATTCTTTTCTGCCAGCGAGATGGCACGTTCAATGGATATTTCTGCGGCAATGAGATCACCCAGAAAATCCAAAGCCCAGGCTTTCATCACGTACCCCAGGGGATTGTCAGGATTTCGCAGCAGTGAAAGCTCGGAATTTTCTAAGGCAGCTTCAGGATATCCAGCCAGGATTTGTACCCGGGCCAGAGATACATATAGAGACGAATCCTCCGGATTGGCAATTATGGCTTCCCGGTAGGCTTCGATAGATTGACTTAATTTTCCTTCTTCGAAAAGATTCTGAGCCCTGTTAACAAATATTTCCGGATTTTCTGTTGCTGTAACTGTGGGAATAAATGGAGGTTCAATCTCTGGAACGACGACTTGATTAAAGTAGATAATCACACCAATTAACACCAAGAGGAAAATAATCCGCCAGGGATTGGCTCTCCTGCGGGGTTTTTTGGTCATTTTCCAGTTACTTCCATTGAGATACATGGGCACATATTACCACTGTCGTAAAAATTACGTCAAGGATTGCTGATTAAAGCCCTTGAAAACCATTCTGGAGGATGATTGTTCATCACTTGCACAACTATCCCCTCTCAGCTAGAATGGGACCATGCGTTTCGATATTTTTTCTCTATTTCCGGAAGTATTTCCTTCCTATCTGAACTCCAGCATCCTTAAAAGAGCCCAGGAGATGGGCCGTCTTGAGGTTTTTACTCACAATATCCGGGATTGGGCACCTGATAAACACCAGGTTACCGATGAACCTCCCTACGGTGGTGGAGGGGGTATGGTGATGAAACCAGGACCCATTTTTACCGCCGTTGAGAGCATTCTTGGCACTCCCCCGGATTGCCCGGTTATCTTAATGACACCACAAGGTGAGTTGCTGGACCAGCATTTAGCCCAAGAATTGTCAGGAAATCCGCGATTAGCCATAATTGCCGGCCATTATGAAGGAATTGATGAACGAGTAAGGGAACATCTTGTTTCACGGGAAATTTCTATTGGTGATTATGTTCTAACTGGTGGGGAGCTGCCCGCCCTGGTTTTAATTGATATTCTGACCAGGCTCATTCCTGGCGTATTGGGAGATCCAGAAGCGGCGGCCAAAGATTCCCACGCCAGTGGATTATTAGAGCATCCGCATTACACCAGGCCAGAAAACTTCCGGGATTGGGTTGTGCCGGAGATTTTACGTTCAGGACATCATGCCCGGATCAATCGCTGGCGCAGGAACCAGGCTCTCAGGCGAACTCTGGAAAGAAGACCAGAGTTTCTGGAGAAAATTGAGCTATCTGAAGAAGACCGGGATTACCTGGAAGAGTTGAAGAAAGAGGGAGATTAGGTTTAAGACGCCATTTCGACTGCTTTCAAGCCTGCGGCTTTTTCTCTGCTCAATGAGTAGAGAGTTTTGTGGAGAGTATAGTATTTCAGCTCTCAGAATCTTTCGTCTTCGCTCAGGACAGACTGAAGACGAAGAGGTAGAAATAGTGAAAACACGATTTCAATTGAGCTTGCCTTGAGTCCCGGTGAAGGAATCATTGAGCTTGATTGTTGGTATTTATTAACACCCCATAAGAAACCCTCCGTTTAGCACTCTCTTTTCTTGACTGCTAAGAACCCCCATGTTAGACTTATTTCGATTTAGCAGTCTCGTGTTGAGAGTGCTAAAAGTGAATATGACGAGATTATCTGAAAGGCAAAAACTAATTTTGGCCCTACTGGTTCGGGATTATATTGAAACTGTTGAACCAATCAGTTCAGGTCGTTTGGTTGGCCATTATCAGCTTGATTTCAGCTCGGCGACAGTCAGAAACGAGATGGCAGTCCTGGAGGGAAAAGGATTTTTATATCAACCCTACACGTCTGCGGGGCGGATCCCCACCAAAAATGGTTATCGTTATTACGTTCAGCGATTAATGGGAGAAGACCAGCTACCCCAGCATATTCAGGATATGATCCGGCATCAGTTTTACCAGGCCCGGAATGATGTGGATGACTGGTTGTCATTATCAGCTTCAGTGCTGGCGCAGCACAGCCAGATGGCTTCATTGGTAACTCCCCTGCACACAGAGGAGGCCCGGTTTAAGCACATTGCCCTTTTATCAACCCGGGGAAGGCAAGTTCTCCTAGTGGTGATATTGATCAGTGGAGAAGTCCATCAGCAAACACTGGTCCTGGAAGAAACACTCAGCCAGATAACTTTATCTGACCTTGCTGAGAGAATTAATAATCTGGCAGGAGGTATGGATGCCAGCGAGTTGGATGAAATCCAGCCCGAAATTATAGAGAACCCTGACAAAGAAATCTTTGACGCAGTATCTCAAATTATAAAGGGTTCGGAAGTGGTATCGTCAGGAGAGATATATCGAGATGGATTAGCGAATATGCTCTCGGAACCGGAGTTTTCGGAACCTGAAAAAGCCAAACAGACCCTGGAAATCTTTGAAGACCGGGTGATGTTGGACGATTTGCTTTCAAGAACAGTATTCGAGAGTGATACGTCAGGCGTTCATGTGATTGTTGGTGGTGAAGATACCTGGGAGCAGCTGGGTGATTGTTCGTTAATTATCGCCAGTTATGGATCCAAGAATCAAGCTATGGGGGCCGTTGGAATTCTAGGACCTCTACGAATGTCTTACAGCCGGGGAGTTTCAACAGTGCGTTTTGTATCGGAATTAATCAGCGAATTAATTTCAGAATCCATGATCAGTTGAATTTGATAGTGAGGAGATATAACAGGAATGAAAACCAAAAAAGAACCCAAAGAAAACCTAGAAAACAGAGATAAAGAAGTCATGTCCAGTGAGGAAGAACTCACTGATCCCAAAGCCGAAATCGTGCAGGAAGATCAAGAATTGGATGGCGCCCCGCAGGTAATCGGCGAAGATTTGGATCTGGTGCATCAGCTGGAAGAACTCAGGACTTCGCTAGAGGAAATGGAAGCAAAAAAGGAAGAATATCTGGATGGCTGGCAAAGATCAAGGGCAGAGTTTGCCAATTATAAAAAAAGGATCTTGCGTGAACAGGCTGAGATCCATCAGGCAGCCCGGGGAGAAATAATCAAACTATATCTTGATATAGCGGATGATCTGGAACGGGCTCTTGATAAAAAGCCCGATAGCGGAGATGGTGATATCTGGGCAGCTGGCATTGAAATTATTTATCAAAAACTAATGAACAGACTCGAATCAGAAGGAATAAGACCGATGGATGCCCTCGGTCAGGAATTTGACCCAAACATTCATGAAGCAATAATGAAAGAAGAAAGTGAAGAGCATGAAAGTGGACAAATCATTGAAGTCATGCAAGCAGGTTATTGGCTCGGTGACAAAGTTCTACGCCCCGCGCAAGTTAGGGTCGCTGCTTAAAATTGCAATTATCTGACAAAAAAGAAACAAGAAAACATGGAGGAAAATGATGGCGAAAATCATAGGAATTGACTTAGGAACAACAAATTCTGCTGTAGCGGTAATGGAAGGTGGAGAACCCATAATTATTCCATCTGCGGAAGGGGATCGTTTAATCCCATCTGTTGTGGCGATGAATAAAAATCATGAACGCTTGGTAGGGCGAACGGCCAGGAACCAGGCGGTCGTTAACCCGGAGAATACTGTAACCTCTATCAAGAGGTTTATGGGAGGAAAATTTGCCTCTCCTGAAATTGAAAGAGCCAGGAAAATGGTTTCCTACGAGATGAAGGAAGCTCCCAACGGTGATGTTCGGGTTGTCATGGATGAAAAAGAATATTCTCCGCCAGAAATTTCAGCAATGATCCTTGCCAAAATCAAGGCAGATGCTGAAGATTATCTGGGCGAACCAGTTACCCAGGCTGTGATCACAGTTCCAGCTTATTTTAACGATAGTCAGAGGAACGCAACCAAAGATGCCGGGAAAATTGCCGGGTTAGAGGTGCTGAGAATCATCAATGAACCAACCGCGTCTTCCCTGGCTTACGGCTTGGATAGAAAGCAAAATGAGGTCATCGCAGTTTACGACCTGGGTGGGGGAACCTTTGATATTTCAATCCTTGATGTGGGAGAAGGGGTATTCCAAGTACGATCGACCAGCGGTGATACTTTTCTGGGCGGAGACGATTTTGATCAGCGGATCATTGATTTCCTGGCAGATGAATTTAAGAAAAATGAAGGCATTGATCTGCGGGAACAGCGCCAGGCTCTTCAAAGATTAAGAGAAGCTGCAGAAAAGGCAAAAATCGAACTCTCAACCATGCAGCAAACAGAAATTAACTTGCCATACATTACGGCAGATGCCTCAGGCCCCAAACACCTGGTTAAGAAATTTACACGCGCAAAACTTGAACAGCTGACCGGGGATCTGATTGAAAAATCGATGAAGCCGGTAAAACAAGCCCTGGATGATGCCGGGCTCTCCCCCTCAGATATCGATGAGGTTGTGCTGGTAGGCGGTATGACCCGTATGCCTGCTGTACAGGAAGCTGTTGCCAAACTCTTTGGAAAACCACCTCACCGGGGAGTGAATCCCGATGAAGTTGTCGCTATTGGCGCGGCTATCCAGGCTGGTATCCTGGGCGGCGAAGTTGACGATCTGCTGCTCCTGGATGTGACTCCTCTCACTCTTTCGGTAGAGACCCTTGGTGGTGTAGCAACACCCTTGATTGAGCGCAATACAACCATACCTGCCAGGGAATCCCAGAGTTTTTCAACGGCCAGCGATAATCAATCCCAGGTCGAGATCCACGTGCTTCAGGGAGAACGGGCTATGTCGACCGACAATAAATCCCTCGGGAGATTCATCCTGGATGGGATTCCTCCCGCACCGCGAGGAATCCCCCAAGTCGAGGTAACTTTCGACATTAATGCCAACGGCATCCTGGAAGTCACCGCAAAAGATAAAGCTACCGGAAAGACCCAGAACATCACCATAACCGCCAGTTCAGGGTTAAGTGATGATGAAATTGAGCGCATGCGGCGTGAAGCTGAACAGCACGCGGACGAAGATCGGATAAATAAAGAACAGATTGAAACCCGCAACAACGCTGATACCTTGGCTTATACAGCCGACAAAACTCTCCGGGATCTAGGTGACAAAGTCCCGGAAGATATCAAAACAGAAGTTGAAGCCAAAGTGGCAGAAGTCAAAACCGAGTTAGAGAAAGAAACCATTGACACTGCCCGATTGAAAGACTTGACAGATTCTTTGTCCACATCTCTCCAGAAAGTCGGCGAAGCCGCTTACCAGGCATCAGGCGATGCCGATCAGGGCATGCCCGGAGCTGCTCCGGATGCTGATGATGAAGAAGGTGGAGATAATGGAGATGTAGTTGAAGGCGAATTTGAAGACGTATAAATTGCCTTTTTAACAAAAAACCAAAACCGGGGAGCGGGTTTTTTATCAACTCCCCGGATTTTGAGTATCTGGTAAGTATATCCTTACCAACAGAGAATAGACGGAAACGATTATGGCAAAACGAGATTATTATGAGTTACTGGGGGTTTCCCGGGATGCATCTGAGAGTGAACTGAAATCAGCATTCAGGAATTTGGCTCGCAAGTATCACCCGGATGTCAGCGATGCTCCTGATGCAGAAGAAAAATTTAAAGAGATCAATGAAGCTTACGGTGTTCTTTCTGACACTGACAAACGGGCTGCCTATGACCGTTTTGGTCATCAGGGCGTAAGAGGCCCTGGTGGCGGCCCCGGATTTGAGACTGTCGATTTTACTGATTTCGCGGATATTTTCGGCGATATGTTCGGCTTTGGAGGTTTTGGCGGGCGAGGCAGAACCGCAAGTAGAAACGCTCCCCGGAGGGGCGCTGATCTTCAGTACCAGGCAACTATCACATTTAAGGAAGCAGTCTTTGGGGCTGATAAAGAAATAGAGGTCACAAAAGATGAACTCTGCGAAACCTGTTCCGGCAGTGGCGCAAAACCAGGGACATCTCCCAAGACATGCCCTGAATGCCAGGGACGCGGAGAAGTCAGGCAAACCCGCCAGACGCTGCTGGGAGCTATGGTTCAGGTCACAACCTGTCCGGTCTGTGGTGGTAGGGGCAAGGTGATCGAATCACACTGTCCAACCTGCCAGGGTCGGGGTTTGAAGAGGAATACCCGCAGAAAGAAAATTAGTATCCCGGCTGGTGTTGATGATGGAACACGAATCAGGCTGGCAGGGGAGGGACAGCCAGGAGTAAATAACGGTCCCCCTGGAGATCTGTACCTATTCGTGCGAGTCAGGCCGCATAAATATTTCCGCCGAAGAGACAATGATATTTTGCTTGATTTGAATATAAATATCGCCCAGGCTACTCTGGGGGCTGAAGTCCAGGTGCCCACAGTAGATGGAGACGTAAAACTAAAAATCCCTGTAGGAACCCAGCCTGGCAAGATTATCCGCATGAGAGCCAGGGGAGTGCCCCATCTGAGAAGTAATTCCAGAGGTGATCAACTGGTGATCGTTAATGTGACTATTCCCAAGAGGTTGGACGTTGAAGAGCGCGAGCTGTTTGAAAAACTGGCTGACAAGATGGACAGCAAAGTCCTTCCCCAGGAAAGAGGTTTTCTGGACAAGTTAAAAAATGTCCTGGGTGGATAAATCCAATCATTTTATATAGGAATAAACAAGTGCAAATCTGCCAGCCCTGGACGTGATTTGCACTTTTTTTATTATTTTATGGCAAACAAAAACCAAGAAAATAAATGGCTAGAGTTCAGCTTGATTGTAGAACAGGATCAGGTTGAGAGAGTTAGTTGCCAACTGACAGGGATTATGCCTTCTGGCCTGGTTACTGAGCGAATTTATGACCGAGTGTTCCCCCATGAGCTGGATCTTGTAATGGTTCCTGTCCGGATCTATGGCTATTTGCCAATGGATGATCAAATTGATAACCTGCGAGCATCTATCATCTCGGCCCTTCTGGAACTTTCACCTGAAATATCCCTTCCAGATCCGGTTTTTAGGCCCCTAAAAAACCAATCTTGGGCCACAGCCTGGCAGGAAAGATATGTTCCTGTCCCGCTTGGCAAGAGATTAATCGTAGTTCCTACCTGGTTAGAAAATCCCCAACCCGAGCGTCTGGAAATCAAAATGGACCCCGGCATGGCTTTTGGTTCCGGGACACATCCCACGACCCAGCTATCCCTGATTCTCCTGGAAAGCTTATTGGCCGAGGTGCTGGTTCAAAAAATGATAGATATTGGCTCTGGCTCTGGTATTTTGTCTATTGCCGGCTGCAAACTGGGTGTTAAGCGAGTATTGGGGGTGGACAATGACCCCGAGGCTGTCAGGGTATCAGCTGCCAACGTCGATCAGAATCAAGTCACCGATCAGGTTGACTTTCAATTGGGTTCAGTGGAAGATATTTTAAAGGGTAAATATGAACTGACCCAGGCTCCACTGGTGACTGCCAATATTATTGCTCCTGTCCTGAGTAGTTTATTCGATCAGGGGTTGGCTGAAATTATCAGTCCAGGAGGAACTCTGCTGCTCTCCGGAATACTAAAGGAACAGCTTCCGGGAATGCTGGACTTGATTAAAAATAAATTATTAATCGTCAGAGAACAAAGCCAGGAAAAAGACTGGATTGCTCTCCAAGTGGAAAAACCGTCTAATTAATTTCCAAAGGTATAATGATAGCTGGAAAATAAATAATCCAGGAGGATATCGGATGGCAGATCTTCACCCAGATATTGAACGCATATTAATTTCGGAAGATGAGATCAAAAAAAGGGTGGCTGAATTAGCAACAGAAATTGATCGGGACTATAAGGACGCCGGTCAAGTTGTGTTAGTTGGCATCCTGAAAGGAGCTTTCATATTCACAGCAGATCTTTCCCGAAAATTAACTATACCCCACAGCGTGGATTTCATGTCCATTTCAAGTTATGGGGACACGGCCATTTCTGAGGGTGCTGTTCGGTTGATCATGGATTTAAGGAAACCAATCATCAACCAGCATGTCATTGTGGTAGAGGATATTGTGGACAGTGGGCACACCATGAACTACCTTTACCAGACTTTGAGGGGACGTAATCCGGCGTCCCTCAAAACCTGTTCTCTCTTCAAAAAGAACCGGGACAGCCTTGAAGTCCCTCTAGATTATGTGGGGTTTGACTTGCCTGATGTCTGGGTGGTCGGATATGGGTTGGATTATGCGGATACTCACCGGACCCTGCCATATATCGCAGAATTAAAAAAAGAAGTCTATTCCTGAGTACCATCAGATACTTTTAATACACATCAACCGGGAGTTAGTAAATATCTCGGAAATGATTGCCCCTCTATTATGTCAAGCCGGGAACGTTCAATCCGCACTGAAGGCATTATTCTGCGGCGCAAGGATTTTGGAGAAGCAGACCGCATCCTGGTCTTATTTTCCAGAAAACTTGGCCGGATTTCCTGTATTGCCAAAGGATCACGAAAGCCGAGTTCCAAAATTTCGGGCCATATCGAACTATTCACCCGCTCTTCTTTTCTGATTTCACGCGGGCGAAATTTACATATAATAACCCAGGCGGAAAATATTGAGTCTTACGATGACTTAAGAAAGAGCCTTACCGGGATCGGCAGGGGGTCTTATGTGGTCGAATTAGTTGATGCTTTTACCTATGAAGAGGGCAGTAATCTCAAACTTTATGATCTTCTTTTAGTAACCTTGGAATCTCTCAACCGGGGTGATAATCCTTCCATAGTGATCCATTATTATGAGCTTCACCTGCTGGATCTGGTTGGATTCCGCCCGGAGTTATTCAACTGTGTGGAATGTGGAGAAAAGATTATTGAACAAAACCAATTTCTCTCAGGTGAATTGGGAGGAGTTATCTGTCCGGGTTGTATTTCCGGTGTGACGGGAGGGGCAGTCAGGCCTATATCAGCTAGAACCTTAAAATATCTGAGACATTTCCAGCGGTCTGGCTTGCAAAACTTGTTAGTTCTGAATATTCAACCAGAAATTTTGGAAGGGATTGAGAAGATTGTCCGCTACTACCTGACACACACCCTGGAAAGGCATTTAAACAGCCCCGACTTTCTGGAACGGATCAAGGAGTGAATATGAAGGAATTTTATCACGAGCGAGAACTGCTGCTAAAGTATATCCATCAGGGCTGTCTGGATGGTTTAATTCGCCTTTCCGCGGGAAATTTTAGCACACGGATCTCTGATAATATAGTAGCCATCACGCCCAGCGGTATTCTATATCAGTCCATGGAGATTGATGATATTTCCATTGTCGATCTGGAAGGAGTAACGGTGGCAGGACCTCCACCTTCTTCGGAAACACCCATGCATACGGCAATTTACCGCGAGATTGCCAGGGCATCAAGCATTTGCCATACCCACTCCAGATACGCTATGGTTTGTGCCATGTTGGGTGATGAGATCCCTCTTATGAGTATTGAATTAATGGTTTGTGGGGCACCAATCCCGGTGGCTCCCTGGGCCACTCCCGGTACCAATCGAGCTGGTGAGGTTGCTGTAAAAACATTTCAATCCAGGGAGAATCTCCAGGTCATGCTGCTCAGGCAGCATGGTTTGTTAACAATTGGGAGTAATATAGAGCAGGCTTATAGTATGGCATTAAATGCGGAAACCGGTCTGGAGGTATATTTCAAAACCAGTTTGCTCGGCGAAGTTAAACCCTTTACTCCAGAGCAGATAAAAGAAATCCAGCAGGTTTACGGCCTGTAAAGCCCCCGGATTTATATTTCGGATTACTTGAGTGTTATTTCAGGCAGCCGAAGAACTCATCGTAACTTGCCTTCCAGAACAAGTATTGCGCTGTCCAGCGTCTTGCCTTCGTAGATAAAGTATTTCAGCTCCAGGGGTATGATTTTCCCTAGCATAGACTGAGCAGGACAATAAGTATCAGCTGATAGCTCCATTGCCCGCCTAAGGGCACTTTCTTGAATATCTTTTCCTGCCACATGGTACTCGATACTTGCCCTGGTGAAGGATTTGGGGTGTTTGTCAGATCTTTCTGTTTCCACTCTTACTTTGTAATCGGATAGCTGCTGCCGTTTTTTGGTCAGTATGGAAATTACATCCATGGCAGTACACCCGGCCAGGCTGAGAGCCATTAACTCCATGGGTCGAAATCCATCATCATCCCCGCCGACTTCAGGATTCGATCCCAGGGGGACTTCAAAACCCGAATCTGCGCTTCCAGTAAATGTCAATCTTCCTTTCCACTGGACTTCAGCATTCATTGATTACTCCTTTAATAGGGGGGTTACGTATTTTTCGAGCGTATCAAGGTTTATCGATCCCAACCAGGCAAGACGCAAACGACCCTTTCTATCAATTATCCAGGTGTTTGGAAGTGATGAGCTTTGGAAAGTTGTCAGGGATTCATTTTCCGGATCAAGCAGAATAATAAATTTCAGCTCAAAATCATCAACAAAATTCTGAACTTCTTCTGTGGGTTGACCGGCCTCAATAGCAACGATTTGAAAGCCTTCGTCCCGGTGTTTGTCAAAATAGGCCTGGAATTCTGGCATTTCCTGACGACAAGGAGGACACCAAGTTGCCCAATTATTTACCAGGAGCACCTCTCCGTGAAAATCGGAAAGGGAAACAGGATTTCCCTGAAGATCGAAAAGGGTAAGTTCAGGGGCGGGTTGATCTATTTTAGCTGGAGGAAATGTGAACAAATCATCTGTTGTTAAGGAACCTCCCCCCCTTGATTGTAAGATCAGTGTTACGGCGCTGATGATTATCAAGCCTATCCCTCCCAGTATAAAGGGAAGAAAATTGGTTGTGATTGATTTATTTGTCATCGACCTGCTCCTCATTCAACAGCACCCCAAAATAAAGGGTGCCGGATTGATTATTATTGTACTATTTAGATTGCAAAATATAGACTGTTCTTACTAGAATCATGGATTTTCCTAGTAATGAAGGTGATTTTATTGCCTGAGGAGTGGATAATAAATGAATGTCACCTAAAATGGGTGAGTTTTGTCAACCGAATCAAGGGGATGGGCGATGAAAATTGTTTGAATACTGGTATACTTGCTGTGAAAGTTTTAACCAATTTTAGCTCCACTGAAGTTATCCAGCGGATCATGATAAATAACAATACAATATGTTGCTTATCCAGCGCCCAGGCTGTAATCAAATGCGCCCTTATTTATCGGTTTGAGATGTATATTAAAGGTAAACCGGATATCAGAGGATTAATGTATACGGGATTTCGCGGAGGAGCAGCTCCCAGGGCGTATTGAGGCGACTTGGATGCTCCTCTTTATTTTTTAACTGTGATTATTGCGAAAGGAGAAAATAATGGCAAACTTATCTCTTGAACTTCCATTAATGTATGGAGACCATCATGTAAAAGAAGTCAGGCGGATCTTGCTTGAATTTGAGGGCGTGAGTGATGTTTATGCCAGCAGTGGGTTCCGGGCATTAGAAGTAGAGTATAACGAAAAAAAAACTCCTAAAAAGGACCTGATTGCGGCACTAGAAAAGGCTGGATATATTGGTAATTTTAACTTTTCCGTGGAACAGTCTATCCCAGCTAATGAAAATATAGAAGGCGCATATTTCCGGCATACGGCAGCCAGCGAACAAACAGGGAATATTGTGAATTTTGAGCAGACTGTTCGAGTTCAGAAATCACCTCTCTGGCCCTGCCCTGGAATGGGTCCGTTAAAACCGGCAACTTTAGAAGTGGACAAGGAGAAATAAAATGGCTAAAAAGATGAGAACCCCAGAAGAAGCCAGTATAGATCCCGCAACCCAGGAAATGCTCGCCCGGGCTGAGAAACTCGGCATTTCAACCGCGTTTTCACGCGCAGATCAAATGGTTCCCTGTCCCATTGGAGCGGTAGGTATGTGCTGTAAAAATTGCAGCATGGGTCCCTGCCGGCTGACGAAAGACGGCCAGGTTGGAGTTTGCGGAGCCACACTTGGTACTATTCAAGCGCGGAATTTACTGCGGGCTATTTCCGTCGGC